>TARA_R110000850_G_scaffold69526_1_pt1 | contig 47365 bp, 44 predicted proteins | sample TARA_R110000850 | Tara Oceans TARA_R110000850 (sample SAMEA4397586) | marine metagenome | biome: Polar Biome; feature: [SRF] surface water layer (ENVO:00010504); material: water (ENVO:00002006), including particulate matter (ENVO:01000060) such as... | depth 5 m
CTTAACGGATTCCTAGCGAAACCGTCAGCTTAATTCGTTGAGATGTTTTGATTTGTCCAAATCGCACCCAAAACTGTGGATCAATTTGAGGCCTATATCTTAAAGGCGGAACAGGCTGGCGCCCCAGGAAAATCCGCCACCCATCGCTTCAGACAGGATCAGGTCACCCTTTTTTGCCCGGCCGGATCGAACCGCATGGTTCAGCGCCAGCGGAATGGAGGCCGCAGACGTATTGGCGTGCTCGTCAACCGTGATCACGACCTTCTCTTCCGGAATACCGATCTTCTTCGCGACGCCATCAAGGATCCGCTTGTTGGCCTGATGTGGCACGAACCAGTCGATATCCTCGGCCGTCAGGCCCGTCTCGTCGAGAACGGCCTGAATTGCTGACGAGATGTTCGTCACCGCATGCTTGAAGACGCGATTGCCCTCCATGCGCACATGGCCGATCGTGCCGGTGGAACTGACGCCTCCATCGACATAGAGCAGGTCAGACTTGGTGCCATCGGTGCGGATATGGTGGGTGATGATCCCGGCATCGGCCGCGCCGGTCCATTCCTCGGCCTCGATAACCACCGCGCCGCCGCCATCGCCGAACAAGACAGCCGTGCCCCGGTCAGACCAGTCGAGAATGCGCGTGAAGGTTTCTGCCCCGATCACCAGAGCCCGGTTGAAAAGGCCCTGCTTCAGCAGGCCGTCAGCCGTCGCAAGGCCAAAGAGGAAACCGGAACATACGGCCTGAATATCGAAGGCCGCACCGGGGCCTGTGCCCAGCTTGGCCTGCACGGCCGTCGCCGTGGCCGGAAACGTCTGGTCCGGGGTGGTCGTGGCCAGCACGATCAGGTCGATGTCTTCAGGCGCAATCCCTGCCGCATCAAGCGCCTGGCGAGCAGCCGCGGTCGCAATATCTGATGTCAGTTCACCATCGGCTGCCACATGGCGCTGCTTGATGCCTGTACGCTCGCGAATCCATTCATCAGACGTGTCGAGCATTGTCGACAACTCATCATTGGTCAGAACCTTTTCGGGAAGGTAACCGCCTGTGCCGCGAATGAAACTGCGCCGTGCCATATGGTTCCTCTCTACGCCGGCTGCCCTATTCGGCAGCCATGCCGCCTTCCCTGATGCGGGCAAGGTTTGCAAGTATTTCGTCCCGATAATGGCTGCCCGCCAGATTGGCCGCCAACTGGCAGGCCTGGGCAAATCCACGCGCATCGGTACTGCCATGGCTTTTGACTGACACGCCGCCCAGACCCAGCAGGACGCCGCCATTCACATTGCTCGGGTCCATCTGCGCGCGCAGCTGCTTCAGGCCGCCCGACGCTAACACGGCGCCAAGCTTGGTCATCATGCTGGCCATGAAGGCCTCACGCACGCGGTTGCCCAGCATGCGGGCCACGCCTTCGCCCGCCTTCAGCGCCACGTTGCCGGTGAACCCGTCAGTCACCACGACATCGACAGCACCCTTGGATATATCGTCGCCTTCAACAAAGCCGCGATAGTCAATGTCCAGCGTGGCCGCGCGCAGCCATTCATGGGCCTCGCGCACCTCGTCATGGCCTTTCATCTCTTCCGAACCGATGTTCAGGATCCCGATGGTCGGCTTTTCGATGCCCAGCGCCGCGCGGGCATAGGCTTCGCCCATGATGGCAAACGTCACCAGTTGCGCCGCGTCAGCCTCAAGGTTGGCGCCGACATCCAGCACCACGGTGCGCCCGCGCATCGTGGGCCACAGCGCCGTCATGGCCGGGCGATGCACACCTTCCATCTTGCGCAGGATCAGCATGGAAATCGCCATCAGCGCGCCGGTATTTCCGGCAGACACGGCTGCACCTGCCTGCCCGGTCTTGACCGCCTCAATGGCGTTCCACATGGATGATCCCTTGCCCCGGCGCAGGGCCTGGCTCGGCTTCATGTCACTGGTGATCACGCTGTCGGAATGCACAATCTGGCACCGGCCAGCCAGCACGGAATGCGCGGCAACCAGGGGTGTCAGCGCCGCTTCGACGCCGTGTAGAATAATGCCGATATCAGCGCGGTCTGCCAGCAGGCTTGCCACACCATCGACCACCACACCCGGCGCGGCATCACCGCCCATGGCATCAATCGAAAGTATTGTGCCTTTAGCCATTCGGGCCTTCCAGATACATCGGAAACCTGATGTTTCCTGTTGGGCGGTGTTTACGGCGCGTCAGGGGGGTTGGCAACGCTGCGCCTGTACCTGCTAAGGGATTTCTGACAGGGCATGCCAGGCAGGCTTCCCTGCCAGAATCTCGCTATCCGGCTGTTCTTTCAGGCGATCCGCAAGGCAGATCAGGTATCCTGTCAGTGCCGTCGCTTGTCCCTTTTCTGTAACGCCATTGCGTTCCAGCACAACGATGAGGGCTGATTCCCGGTCAGGATCGTCCAGCGCCCTCGTCACGGCCTTGCCCAGACCGTAATGCGCTTCGGCCAGCTTGCGCACTTTCCGGGCAATCGAGGAATCGCCAACGCCCTGTTCGCGATAGGCTGCATCGAAACCGTCCAGCACGCGTGCGTTCAGTGCTGCGGCGAGCCTCGCCGATTCGGCGCCTGCAATGGCATTGATCCGCCTGATCGCCAGTGCCGCATGGAGGGTGACCATCTGCGCGCGCCCCTCAAACGTATCCGCAACTTCTCCGGCGAGATAGAAATCCGGTGCCAGGGCGGCTTTCATCAGGCCGCCATAGGCCTGCCCGACGGCGGCCTTGCGGGCCCGGCGCCGCGCCAGCCAGCTGATTGAAAATCCCGTCACGATGTACTCCTGTGTTGCCAAGGGGGGGCTGCAACCGCTAGGTCTTTCGCGAAGCCTTATCAGGAGTTTCTCCATGTCGCGACGTGCGATTTTGGCCATTGGCCTTCTCATCCTGCCCCTCACCGCGTGCCTCACGCCGTCGCGGGACTTTCACGGCTATGTGGCAGACGACGCCCAGCCGCGCGACATGAAGCCGGACGAGGACACACGCTCCTCCGTGCTTGCCCAGCTGGGCAGCCCGTCAACGGAAAGCGTGTTCGACAACAAGACCTGGATCTACATGACCGACGTTCAGGAACGCGTCGCTTTCTTGAAGCCAAAAATCGCCAAGCGGTCGATTACCGCCATACGTTTTGGCGAGGATGACAAGGTCGATGAAGTGCTGGAATACAACGCCGCTGACGGCGAAGTCATCAAGTATGCCGCGCGCGAAACGCCGACCCGTGGCCGCGAACTGGGCCTCTGGGAACAGATCTTTGGTACGGTCGGCGGCGTACGCCTGCCCAACTCCGACGAAGCCACTCCGGGCAACCCCACCGGCCGCCGCCAGTAGCGCCCGCCCACCAATCAACTTATCCCAGGCCCTGGAACCCCCGGTTCCAGGGCTTTTTCGTTTCACCCAGATGCGGCTGGCATGCGGCCTCTGCAGGCGGATTCCGACCTATAGACACAGCCTATAATTCAAATCCCAATAATCGATTAGATCAATGCCATCGGGCAGGATACACTCGCGCACAAGGCGAAAGTGCCGCAAGCATAAGCAATGGGAGAGCAATATGGACGGAAATGATATGCCAAGTGCCGGCAAGTGCCCGGTGATGCATGGCGGTATGACCGCGATCGGCAGAACGGTCATGGAATGGTGGCCCAACGCGCTCAATCTCGACATCCTGAGCCAGCACGACACGAAGACCAACCCGATGGGCAAGGACTTCAACTATCGTGAAGAACTCAAGAAGCTGGACGTGCAGGCGCTCAAGCAGGACCTGCAGGACCTGATGACCGACAGCAAAGACTGGTGGCCGGCTGACTGGGGCCATTATGGCGGCCTGATGATCCGCATGGCCTGGCATGCCGCCGGTTCCTACCGCCTGTTTGACGGACGCGGCGGCGGCGGCACAGGCAATCAGCGCTTTGCCCCGCTCAACTCCTGGCCTGACAATGGCAACCTCGACAAGGCCCGGCGTCTGCTTTGGCCGATCAAGAAGAAATATGGCAACAAGGTCTCCTGGGCCGACCTCTACATTCTCGCCGGCAACGTCGCTTACGAATCCATGGGCTTCAAGACATTCGGCTTCGCCTTCGGCCGCGAAGACATCTGGGCACCTGAACAGGACGTCTACTGGGGATCGGAAAAGGAATGGCTGGCCGACAGCGTCCTGCGCTATGCCAATGCGGAAGACCCGGCCTCGCTCGAAGCGCCGCTCGGCGCCGTCCACATGGGCCTCATCTACGTCAACCCGCAGGGCCGCGACGGCAAGCCCGATCCGCTCAAGTCTGCCCATGATGTGCGTGTCACCTTCAAGCGCATGGCCATGAATGACGAGGAAACGGTCGCACTCACCGCGGGCGGCCACACCGTCGGCAAGGCGCACGGCAATGGCCTGGAATCCAATCTCGGCCCTGCCCCGGAAGCGGCACCCATCGAGGAGCAGGGCTTTGGCTGGATGAACCACAAGACCCGCGGCGTCGGCCGTGACGCCGTCACCAGCGGCCTTGAAGGCGCCTGGACCACCCACCCGACCCAGTGGGACAATGGCTATTTCGACCTCCTGCTGAACCATGAGTGGGATCTGAAGAAGAGCCCCGCTGGCGCATGGCAGTGGCAGCCTGTCGACATCAAGGAAGAGGACATGCCCGTCGACGTCGAGGATCCTTCGATCCGCAAGATGCCGATCATGACCGACGCCGACATGGCGATGAAGATGGACCCCGAATACCGCAAGATTTCCGAGCGCTTCTACAATGATTTCGAGTATTTCTCGGAAACCTTCGCACGTGCCTGGTTCAAGCTGACCCACCGCGACATGGGGCCGAAGGCACGCTATTTCGGTCCCGAAGTCCCGCAGGAAGACCTGATCTGGCAAGACCCGGTCCCGGCTGGCAATACCGGCTATGATGTCGATTCCGTGAAAGCGAAAATCGCCGCCAGCGGCCTGTCCATAAATGAAATGGTCTCAACGGCCTGGGACAGCGCCCGCACCTATCGCGGCTCTGACATGCGGGGCGGGGCCAATGGCGCCCGTATCCGCCTCGCGCCCCAGAAGGATTGGGAAGGCAACGAGCCGGCCCGGCTCGCGAAAGTCCTGAAGGTCCTTGAAGGCATCGCTTCCGACACTGGCGCAAGTGTCGCCGATGTCATCGTGCTCGCCGGCAATGTCGGCATCGAGCAGGCCGCGAAGAAGGCCGGGGTCGACGTGAAAGTGCCGTTTGCACCGGGCCGCGGCGATGCGACGGCAGACATGACGGATGCCGAATCTTTTGAGCCGCTGGAACCCATCAATGACGGTTACCGCAACTGGCAGAAGGCGGAATATGATGTCAGCCCTGAAGAACTGATGCTCGACCGCACACAGCTTCTCGGCCTGACGGCGCCGGAGATGACGGTTCTCGTCGGCGGCATGCGTGTCATCGGCACCAACCATGGCGGCACAAAGCACGGCGTATTCACGGCCCAGGAAGGCGCGCTGACAAACGACTTCTTCGTCAATGTGACCGACACGGAAAATTACTGGAGGCCATCAGGCAACGGCATCTATGAAATCCGCGACCGGAAGACGGACGCCGTGAAGTGGACGGCGACTCGAATGGATCTTGTCTTCGGATCCAACTCCATCCTTCGCGCCTATTCTGAGCTCTATGCCCAGGATGACAGCAAGGCCAAGTTCGTTCATGACTTTATCGCCGCCTGGACCAAGGTGATGAACGCGGATCGTTTCGACTTCGCCTGATCTCCCCCAAGAGGCAGGTCTTCGATCCAGAGAAAAGCCCCGGTGCATTGCACCGGGGCTTTTTGATTGCGGGGGCAGATCGCCTTAGTGCGAGGCAAGCACCGCCAGAAGCAGCAAGGCCACGATATTCGTGATCTTGATCATTGGGTTGACGGCCGGTCCGGCAGTGTCCTTGTAAGGATCACCCACCGTATCGCCGGTCACGGCAGCCTTGTGGGCTTCGGAGCCCTTGCCGCCATGATTGCCGTCTTCGATATACTTCTTGGCATTGTCCCAGGCACCGCCGCCTGAAGTCATCGAGATGGCCACGAACAGGCCAGTCACGATCACACCCAGCAGCATGGCACCGACAGCTGACAGGGCGGCGCCGGCGCCGGCGATCACGAAGATCACGCCGAACAGCACGATGGGCGACAGCACGGGCAGCAGGGACGGCACGATCATCTCCTTGATCGCCGCCTGCGTCAGGATATCAACGGCCCGGCCATAATCAGGCTTCACTTCGCCTTTCATGATGCCCGGCATTTCGCGGAATTGACGACGCACTTCCTCGACCACCGACTGGGCAGCGCGCCCGACGGCCATCATCGACATACCGCCGAACAGGAAGGGCAACAGGCCGCCAAACAGCAGGCCGACTACGACATACGGACTGGAGATGTCGAAATCGACCACGACATTGTGGAAGAATGTTCCCGGATCGGCCTGGGCGATGAAGTATTTCAGGTCTTCCGAATAGGCCGCAAACAGAACCAGCGCGCCGAGACCCGCAGATCCGATGGCATACCCTTTGGTCACAGCCTTGGTCGTGTTGCCAACGGCGTCCAGTGCGTCGGTCGTCTGACGCACTTCCGATGGCAGTTCGGCCATTTCCGCGATACCGCCTGCATTGTCCGTCACCGGACCAAAGGCATCGAGGGCCACGATGATACCGGCAAGCGCCAGCATGGTCGTCGTCGCAATCGCAATGCCGTAAAGGCCAGCCAGGTTGAACGTCAGCAGGATGCCCGCCATGATCGTGATCGCTGGCAAAGCTGTCGACTCGAGTGAGACAGCCAGGCCCTGGATCACGTTCGTGCCGTGGCCCGATTCAGATGCTTTCGCGATTGACCGGACAGGACGGAACTTGGTCTCTGTATAATAGGCCGTGATGTAAACGATCAGACCGGTGACAACCAGGCCCGTCACACCGCAGAAGAACAGGTCGAGGCCCGTAATGTCGCCCACCATGCCAAGCCTTGCCCCGGCCTCGTTCAGCACGCCGAAACCTGCTGGCAGGACACTGTGGATGGCAATGGCAAGACCACCGACCGACAGAATGCCGGTCACGATCAGGCCCTTGTAGAGTGCCCACATGACATCCGTGGAGCCCTTGCTGAGGCGCACGAAGAACGTGCCCACAATCGAGGTAATGATACACACGGCAGCAATCGCCAGGGGCAGCATCATCACGGCGGAAATGTCCGGCGATCCTGTGAAGTAGATACCGCCCAGAACCATGGTCGCAACCAGTGTCACGGCATAGGTTTCGAACAGGTCAGCCGCCATGCCGGCGCAGTCTCCGACATTGTCACCGACATTGTCAGCAATGGTGGCCGCATTGCGCGGGTCATCTTCCGGGATACCGGCTTCCACCTTGCCCACCATGTCGCCGCCGACATCTGCACCCTTGGTGAAGATACCGCCGCCAAGGCGTGCGAAGATCGAGATCAGCGAAGCACCAAAGCCCAGTGACACGAGCGCATCAATGACGTGCCGCTTGTCGTCACGCACCGACAGGTCCAGCCCGAGCGGTCCGGTCAGCAGGCCGTAATAGAGTACGATCCCAAGCAGTGCGAGGCCGACAACCAGCATGCCGGTAATCGCGCCCGACTTGAACGCCAGCGCAAGACCGGCGCTCAGGCCGCTCTTGGACGCTTCCGTCGTGCGCACATTGGCGCGAACCGACACAAGCATGCCGATGAAACCGGCAGCGCCCGACAGGACGGCACCGAGGATAAAGCCGACAGCGGCCATCCAGCCGAGCAGCACAAGCAGAATGATGGCAACGACGGCGCCGACAATGGCGATCGTCCGGTACTGGCGCTTCAGGTAGGCATTCGCGCCCTCCTGAATGGCCAGGGCTATTTCACGCATTCGTGCATCGCCTGACGGGGCCTTCATGATCGAATTGATCTGAAGATAACCGTACAGAACCGACACAACGCCTGCGGCGAGTGCTAGATAAAACCACATGGGTACTTCCTTCCTTCCCTGAGCCTTTTTGCGGGTCCGGGTTGGTCCCGGATCTCCAAAACCTGGTTATTATGGGTAAATGCCTGCCAGCCCCTCCTGATTGAGGCAACCTGCCTCCCTTCATACGCGAGTCACTGGCGACCCGATTCATCCATGCTCGAACCCAAGGGTTTCGGGCAGGTTAACGCTCTGACCGCGCAGAATCAGCGACAGGCCTGATCCGCCTGAGATTTTCCCGATTCGGGCGAGTTGTATGCCCTTCTCGCTCGCCTCTTGCGCGATACTGGCCGATGCCGCCTCGGACGCCGTGAACAGGACCTGGTAATCGTCACCCCACGTCGCCAACTTCAGCATCTCCGCCTCGCCATCCGCACCGCCCGCAAACACCACCGCCCCTAGCTCGATCTCCAGACTGACCCCGGAAGCCGCCGCCAGCGACCCTGCATCGATCAGCAGGCCGTCCGACACGTCCATGGCGGCGCTTGCGTGACTTGCGATGAAAGCGGCGGTGGCAAGCGGCGGCAGTTCCGGCAGCCAATAGGCATTGGGCGACCGATCAACATCCACTCCCTTGCCACCCCCGGAAACTGCCTCCCACCCCCTCGCGGCACTTCCGATGCACCCCGTCAGCCACACAGAATCACCCGGTCTGGCACTCGTCCGGCGCACCGGTCCATCCGCCAGGCAGAGCCCTGTCAGCGTCAGGGACAGGAACAGGCCGTGGGGACTGGCCACCGTATCACCACCGATCAGCTGCGCGCCCCACGCGCTCAATTCGTCACCCAAAGCTGCAGCAAATGCTGCGATTTCAGCCTCTCCACGCGCCTTTGGCCAACCCAGTGTCAGCAATGCTTCGGCAGGCTCGGCGCCACTCGCGAGCAGATCCGACACGTTCGTCCGCACCAGTTTGCGCGCGACAGTATCAATCGGATCAGTGACCAGGAAATGCACCCCCTCCACCATCGCATCTACAGTGATTGCTACAGACCCAGCCGTTTCAAGCAGCGCAACATCATCCCGCAATCCCGCCGCGCCCTGCCCCTTTGCCAGCGGCGCGAAGTAACGCGCAATCCATTCCTTTTCCGCCATTTTCAGTGGCCCAAAGGGTGCTTTTGACCCGCCATATTCAGGGGGTTTGCGTCTGAAGTGAAAAAATACAAGGAATTAACCTCCAACGATCCGGCATCAGCCTGACCGTTCGGGCGAACGATGACAAGCAGTGCCTAAGCGATCTCGCGGCCGATGGCATAGAATCGGTCGCGTCGCTGGCGCCGCAATTCCTGCGGTGACATGCCTTCGAGCTCCTTGAGGGCAGCATCCAGCGCCTTGGCCGCTGCCGCCATGGCCCGCTGCGGATCGCGGTGCGCGCCGCCAATCGGCTCCTTGACCACACCGTCGATCACCTTTGTCTTCAACAGGTCCGGCGCCGTAATCTTCATCGCTTCCGCCGCATCGCGCGCCTTGGCCGGATCGCGGTACAGGATCGACGCACAGCCTTCCGGCGAGATGACCGAATAGATCGCATGCTCCATCATCAGGACCTTGTTCGCCGCCGCGATACCGATGGCGCCGCCGGACATGCCTTCTCCGATGATCAGCGTGACGAATGGAACGCCCAGCGACAGGCCGCGCTGCGTCCCGCGCGCAATGGCTTCAGCCTGGCCGCGCTCTTCGCCGCCCTTGCCTGGATAGGCGCCCGCCGTATCAGGGAAACTGAGGACTGGCAGGTTGAACTTCTCCGCCATGTCCATCAGGCGCACGGCCTTGCGATAGCCTTCAGGGTGCGCCATGCCGAAATTGTGCTTCAGACGCTTCTCGGTCGTGCGGCCCTTCTCATGGCCCATGATGACCACAGAACGGCCCTTGAACCGGGCAAGGCCGCCGATAATGGCCTCGTCATTGCCAAACAGGCGATCGCCGGCGAGTTCCTCAAAATCCTCGAAAATCGTGGCGATATAGTCAGACAGGTGCGGACGGTCAGGATGCCGGGCGACCTGCGTCTTCCGCCAGGCGGAGAGGTCTGAGTAGATATCTTTCAGCTGCTTGGTCGATTTGGCCTTCAGCTTGTTGAGCTCGTCCTTGATGGACGGCCCACCCTTCTGGCCGGAAAGGGCTTCAAGCTCGGCAATCTTGGCGTCGAGCTCGGCAATGGGCTTTTCAAAATCGAGATATGTGGTGCTCATGCGACTGTTTCTATCAATAGAGGCCTGACTCGCCTAGCGCCCATTTCATCAAAGAACTTCCTGGAACATCACCACTGCTGGCATGATCAGGACGCCCAGCAGAACCGGAAAAACGAAGAAAACCAATGGCAATGTGAGTTTTGCTGGCAAAGCCATCGCCTTTTCTTCGGCATAGAGAATGCGCCGCTGGCGCATGTCAGCCGAGAAGACACGTAGCGTCTGCCCCAGGCTGGTACCCATTTCCTCGGCCTGACGCAGCATGGTCGCCAATGACCCGGCCTCTTCGATTCCCATCCGGTCGGCGAAGCTCCGCCAAGCTGTTTTCCGGGCCCGCCCGGCACGCAGTTCCAGTGATAGCGTCCTCATGAAGCCCGCTATGATCGGGTGGCGCAGTTCCAGCTCTTCACCGACACGCTGGACTGATGCATCAAGGCTAAGCCCGGCCTCCACGCAGGCAACCAGCAGGTCCATCATGTCTGGAAAGCCGGCTGAACATTCCTGCTTGCGGGCCTTGGCGCGTTTGTCGAGGTACATGCCAGGCGCTATCAATCCGATCATGACCAGCATGACAGAGATGATGAGTGGCGTGTTTCCTGGCAGGTCTGCCAGATAAGGTAGTGCCGCCAGCAGGCAGAGTTGCGGCAACAGGATGCAGACAAGCCTGGCAAAATAGTAGCGTCCAACGGCAGACTTGCCTGTAAAGCCTGCAGAGGCGAGGCGGGCCTTGGCGGCGCTGACGCCCTGCTCGTCATCGCCGGGCGCCATCTGGTCGGCCATCCCGGCCACCGCCTTGCCGATACGGCTCTGGTTCCGGCGTTGCTCAGGGTTGGTAATTTCAGGCCCGCGCCGCGCCAGCCTGCGTTCCACGCTTTCAATATCGCGGCGACTGCGCAGAAACGACAGCACGCTCGGAAACAATAGCGCGACCGCCGCGCCCAGCATCAGTACGGGTGCCCAGATTTCCGGAGAAGATGACAGGTCGAGATTCACTGCGGCGTCCTACATCTTGAAATTGATCATTTTGCGCATGACCAGGTTGCCGATGAACATCCACGTAAACAGGCCAGCAAAACCGTAGCGGATGAGCGGATCGTGGATCACGTTGCCGTAGAATTCCGGGCGTGTCAGGTGGATGGCCAGCATCACGAGGAAAGGTGCGGCCGTAAGGATCAGGGCCGACATGCGCCCTTCGGACGATGCCGCATTCACCTTCAGGCGCATCGTCTGGCGCTCGCGGATGGTCGTCGTATTGGCTTTCAGCAGTTCGCACAAATTACCGCCTGTCTTCTCCTGCAGACGCACTGTCGCACCAAATAGTTCCATGTCGGGATCACCCGAACGCTCGGCCATGCGCTGCACGGCATTGGTCAGCGAAAAGCCATAGGATACTTCATCCGCAGTCATGCCAAATTCCGTTCCGATCGGATCCGGCATTTCCCGCGCCACGAGCGCAACCGCTGTCGCCACAGGATGGCCTGCTTCCAGACTGCGGCAGACAATCTGCAGTGCATCCGGCAATTGTGTCGCCAGCTTCTTCTGTCGTTGTCCGCCAACATGCTTGAGCACAACCAGCGGCCCGATCAGGAAGACCACAAGAGCAATGCCCGCAGCGGGCAGCCAGCCGCCGACAAAGTGGACGTAAGCAATCGCTGCGACCAGCGCACCTGCAAGAGACATCGCAGCCCATCTCAGGGGCTGGTATGGCAGGCCGGAACGAACAACCAGACGGTTGAACCGCTCGAGCGTCATTGCAAAGTTTCCGTCCGCATCAAGGCCTCGGCTCTTGCGTAGCTCGACCATCGCTTCGCTCGTGCTCGCAAACTTGTCCTTGAACTGAAGCCTGCGGTTCACAATGCGCTGAGTCCGCGCCTGTGTGACGAGTTCCAGTGTCGCCTGGATGACGAAAAAGAATGCGCCAGCCGCCATGATCGCGCAAATCACGAGGAACATGTTGTAACTGGTGAGGTCTGGCAGGCCGAACACGTTGCGAACCTCTAGAATACAGTCGCGGGGTCGAACATGCCGGCAGGCATGGGAACACCGCGCCGTTCCATCTCGTCCAGAAACTTCGGACGCAGCCCGGTCGCAACAAACTTGCCGATTACCTTGCCTTCCTCGGACGTGCCGGTTCGCTCGAACTTGAAGATTTCCTGGATCTGGATCACAGATCCTTCCATGCCGGTAATCTCGGCAATCGACATGACTTTGCGCGACCCGTCTGACAGGCGCGATGCCTGGACGATGAAATTCACGGCGGAAGCGATCTGGCCACGGATGGCTTCTTCGGAGATCTTCATTCCGCCCATCATGACCATCTGCTCAAGGCGGGTAATCGCATCGCGCGGGTTGTTGGCGTGGATCGTCGCCATCGACCCTTCATGGCCGGTATTCATGGCCTGCAGCATGTCGAATGCCTCTTCGCCGCGCACCTCGCCGAGGATGACCCGGTCTGGCCGCATGCGCAGCGCATTCTTGACCAGTTCGCGCTGACGGATTTCGCCCTTGCCTTCAATATTCGGCGGGCGCGTTTCCATCCGTGCGACATGCGGCTGCTGCAGCTGGAGTTCGGCAGCATCCTCAATCGTGATCATCCGCTCCTTAGGGCTGATCGCCGATGACAATGCGTTGAGAAGGGTTGTCTTGCCTGAGCCGGTACCACCAGAGATGACGGTCGACGCCTTGCACTTGACTGCTCCCAGAATGAATTCTGCGACCGGCCCCGGAATGGCGCCAAAGCTGACCAGCTTGTCCATCGTCAGCGGAGATTTGGAGAATTTTCGGATCGACACCAGCGGGCCGTCAATCGCAATCGGCGCGATGGCGGCGTTCACGCGGCTGCCATCCAGCAGGCGCGCATCGACCAGCGGCTGGCTTTCGTCAACGCGGCGGCCCACTGCAGACACAATACGCTGCACGATACGCAGCAAATGGTCATTGTCGGCAAACCGGACCGGCGCCAGTTGAAGCTCGCCATGGCGTTCGATGTAAACCTGATCGTAGCCGTTGATCAGGATATCAGCAATGGAATCGTCCTTCAGCAGGGGCTCGATGGGGCCCAGACCGGTCATTTCATCCATCACGGCATCGGCGAAGGAAATCTCTTCCGACGAGGAGAGCGCCATTTCTTCCTTGCGGATGATTTCCGAAATGATCCCGCGTACACGCTGACGCATCGTGCCATCATCCAGCTTGTCGAGCGCCGACAGGTCGAGTTCATCGATCAGCTTCGCATGTACGCGCAGTTTGGCATCCAGCAAGTCGAACGCCTTGGTTTCATCCTTCGCTTTCACCGTGGCCTGCGCTGGCGTAGCCTTTGGGCCGTCCGGTTTCGCGACCGGCATGATGACCGGCGCAGCTGCTCCGGTATTCGATCCGAACCGGCTCATTTTGCACGCCTCCTGGCCAGGGGTTGTTCCGCGGAAGCGACGGCGTCCTCCGGCAGGAGCCGGTCGACGAACTTCTGGACGTCCAGCACGAGCTGGCTCCTGGGTTTCACGTCGGCAACCGGCTTGCCGAGATTGACCGCCGTGCGCGCCGCGTCCCAGTCTGACGCGATCGTGGTATGGATCTCCCGCTCGATGGCCTGTTCGGCCTTGTCGACCGCGAACTCGGCGCGGAAACGCTTCTTCGGGAACATGCGGTTGAGGACGAGTTTCGATGTGCCGCGATCACCGCGCAAGGCATCCGCTTCACGGCACATGTCGGCGGCCGCGTGCAGGCTTGGCACGGTCAATTCACTGACGATGATCGCCTCGTCGACGGCGCTCAGAATGGGCTTTGTCCAGGGCATCATGTGCCGCGGCATGTCCACCAGCACGTATTCGAATGCGCTGCACGCCACGTCCAGAAGGCGCAGAATGGCCGGTTCGCCGGCCAGCAGGTCGGCATCGGGGTTGCGCGGCGCCGCGATCAGCGAGACACCGTCTGCGTGCTGCCAGCACCAGGCCGCAAGCAAGCGCTGGTCGAGGCGATCAGGCGCATCGGCGAGGGCGTAAAGATCCAGCTTCGGTACGGCTTCCAGAAAAGACGTGATCATGCCATCTGCGACGTTCAAGTCGACGAGGCAGACCTTTCCGGGACCCACCTTGCGCGCCAGCGCAAAGGCGCTCTCAATGGCAAGTGTCGATACACCTGCGCCGCCGACAGCGCCGCGAAACGCCCAGCATCTGGATGCCGCTCCGGCGCCCTGAACCGACTGCGTCTCACGCAATTGTTCGGCAGCATCAATCACTTCTTCAATGCCTGCCGAAACGGGCAGAATATCGGATGCATCGAGCTTCATCAGCGCCCTGACCATGTGGCCCGGCAATTGGTCAGATACAACGATGACCGCCGTATTGGGGCGCTCGACAGCCAGTGTCAGGATCACCTGATCATACCCGTCAACACCCTGCTCGACCAGCACAAGACCCCCGCCGTGACGCAAGATGATGTCGGATGCCGAAAGCCCTGAAAGATCGGAAAACTCTGCGCAGCAGGCCGTGAGCGCCGCCATCCGTTCGGGGCTGGCCAATACGGCAAGTGAGGGGATCACCCGGTTCGACGGCGGCGGGGCCGGCTCTGGTTTCAAGACAGGTTCAAACATCTCAGCTGCCCGATCCGCTGTCGGATGCCTGACGCAGCTCTTTCGACTTGCCTTCGTTCAGCGCCTTCACCGCATTCGCCGCTCTCACACCGGATGTCGATTCGATCTGCCGCGAGTTCGGAAGGTTTACATCGCGCACTGACTGGGCGGCGATATTGGTTTCTGTCGCACCGCCCAGCAGGTACACGTCCTGATGGTCGTGGCTCGCGCAGGCAGTCAGCAGGGCAAGGGCTGCGATGGCGCCAGCAACCCGGTTGTGTTTGCTCATGTCGTGGCCTCCCTAGTTTGCCAGTGGAACGGTTGCCGTCTGGTCCAGCAGGAACAGTTCGGCTTCTGTCGGTTCAGCGAATGCGTCCAGCGGCGAGCCCAGCATGTCCGGGTGCGGTGCAGGCTGCACGAGACGCGGCGTGACGATGATCACAAGTTCGCTTTCATTTTTCTGATAGCGCTTGGACGAGAACAGCTGGCCCAGAACAGGTACATTACCCAGCCACGGCGTCTGGCGCACATCATTGGAGTAATCGTTTTGCAAAAGGCCCGCGATCGCGAACGCCTGGCCATCATGCAGCTCGATCGTTGTGTCGGCCCGGCGCACCGATATGCCCGGAATTTCAATGCCGGCCGACCGGATGCCGTTGGCCCGGTCCAGCGACGACACTTCCGGACGCACACGCAGATTGACGAGGCCATCGCCCAGAACGGTTGGTGTAAAGTCCAGGCTCACACCAAATTTCTTGAACTGCACGGTGATCTGGTTGTACTCGGTGGCAATCGGTATCGGATACTCGCCGCCCGCAAGGAAACTGGCCGTGTCACCCGACAGTGCAACAAGGTTCGGTTCCGCCAGTGTACGGATGACCCCCTTCTGTTCGAGCGCACGCAGAGTGATGTCGACATTCTCGTTTCCAACATTGGTGAAAAGCGCGACTGTCTTCTCGGCAATACCCGAAACAGTGCCGCCCTCGGTCACGCCGACAACGTCATTGGCATCGAAGGAATTGCCAAAGCCGATTTCCTTCACAGCACTGCGGCTGGCCTCGATAAAGCGCACTTCCAGCAGGACCTGCTGGCTCTGCCCGACTGAGAGTCCATTGGCCACACCGCCCGGCACATGCCGCTCCGCCAGCTGCAGCGCCATTTCGGCAGCCGCTGCCGTGGTCAGCTTTCCATCAAGGAAAACGCCATCATGCACCGCATAGACATTAATGTCCTCGCCGGGCAGAAGGTTCTTCAGGTCCGTTCTCAGTTCATCCAGGCCGAGTTCGACTTCGACCTCGATCAGTTCGGCGATTTCACCGGCGGCGTTATAGATCAGAACGGTCGTTGTGCCGGGCAACTTCCCACGTAGGAAGAAGGATCGGTTTGAGGTTGCCATCGCGTCTGCAATCTCGGGATCAGCGACCACCAATGTCGCAAACTTGAGATCAGCTTCGACAACGGTCGAGCGGCCCTTTTCGAGCACGAGCACCTTTGCACCGTCAGGCGCATTACGCTGGACCCATGCGCCGGCACACGGCGCCACCAGAATGATCGCTGCAAAACAGGCAGCCAGAAGTTTCGGGAACGTTTTCATTTGCTGACGCCTCCAGCCGGAGCCTTTTCCTTGGCCACCGGTGTGGTGACTTCCGTTTCTGCATCGCCATTGATCACCCGGATACGCGCCGTCGATGGGGCCCGCACCACGCGGGGCCGCGAAACGACACGCGCCGGTTCCGGTGCCTTGCGGACCTCGGCAACAAGATTGGCTTCCTCACGGCGCCCGATCAGGGCCAGGCCGAGCGCACCACGCTGACTGGCCGCACTCAGTGCCAGCGCATCATCCGGCGTAACCTCCAGAGTCACCGTGCTGGAAGGACGTGCGCCCTCGAGCCCGGCTTCGAATGTCTGGTCGATGGCCAGGACATTCACGTTCCTGAGTACGGACCGCGCAATCACATCTCCCGATGCGCGCTCGCCGTCGCGGACGGAGAACCGGCCGCTGTCTTCACGCGGCACAAATTCATTTACGTCGACCCGGTCACCTGGAAGAACAAATCCTGCCACGCCCGTATCATTGCCTACCACAACCGACACGGCTCGCATGCCCGGCGTGATCGACGCGGCAAGCGTCAGAACTGACCCGGTTTGATCGAGCTTGGTTCGCATAAGGGGTTCGCCCGGCACAATCAGGCCGCGCGCATAAGCAACCTCATTGAGTTCATCCAGGCTGCGCAGCGCGTCGGCCGGAATCGAGTCCGCGGGCCAGGAGGTTGCCTTCAGCGCCGAGCGATCAATCAGGTCACCCGTCTCGATAACCGAAGTTGCAACGAGCACGGACGACATCTCGACAGCTGGCACGAGACTTGCTGCAGAGGCATCAGACGTATTCGACGTCATGTAGTTGCGGCCAAGGAAAACCGCACCTGCACCCAGCAAGAGCGATAGCCCCAGACTAATCAGGGTTGTTGGCTTCATCGTCGGATACCCTCTTTGCCCATGACCGCCACCTGGTCAGATTGGGACACTAGAGTGCAGGCGATAAAGTCTGTTGAAGAGCGCCGTCCAAATCTTGGACAGCGCCCGAACTCCCTGTTAACCAAAACCTAACAGGTATTAAGCGGTGTTGAATCATGCCGTTGCGGGGAAATCATCGTTCTGTCGATAGGGACGCAGGGTCCGTTTTCTTAGCTATGAAGGAAACGTGGTTCGGCGCCCGGCACCAGGATCGCCGCCGTCAGTTTCCCACCATATACCGCTCCGGTATCAAGGTTGATCCTGCGTCCATCGGCGGTGACATCGGGCTTCCAGTCCATCGTCGGCGTGTGGCCGTGCACCACGACCTGACCGATCAGGGCCGGCGCGGTCCAGCATCGCGTATCGAAGAACTCCCGGCGACGCGTCCACATTCGCACACGCTCTCCGCATTCTGGGAACGCGTCCGGGTCGACCCCGCCATGAACGAAGACAAGTCCCTGCTGTTCGTCCCTGTGGATGGTCGGCAAGGCGTGCAGCCAGTCAAGATGGGCATCCGTCGGCCCGTCCAGCCCCCGGCGGCGATAGCTCTCCATGGTTTCCTCACCGCCCCATTTCAGCCAGTTGCTGTGCGCCACCTCATCGTCGAACCGTAGTGCTTCGATCATCATCTGCTCATGGTTGCCCCGAAGGGTAATGCTGCGCGCGCCCATCCGGTCTTCCATCTCGATAAGGTGATCGACAACCCCACAGGAATCCTCGCCCCGGTCGATCAGGTCGCCGAGGTGTATCCAGGTCACGCCAGCGCCGTCCAGTTCCCTGTCGACGTAAAACCGGACCTGGTCGTGCAATTCCTTCAGGCGCTCAAGCTCACCATGGATATCGCCGATTGCAGCATAAACAGTTTGGGTCATGCCATTCACCTAGTGGCAGACTTCGGGCAGAAAAGGGCCGCGCAGCCAAAAGGTGTCAGGGTTCGAACCGCCAGTGCTCAGGCCGTAAGCCCATACCCACAGCGCGGCCCGTCAACCCGCGAAGCGGCGCAACGGCGTCCAGAACCTTCAGGAAGAAGGGCACCTTCACGGCCGCCGCCCCCTGAATTGCAGGCACCAGCACCCGGTTCTGGGCAGCAATCTGTACACTTTGCGTCATGCGTGCCGGCAGGGCGCGGCGTTTCTGGACACGGGCAAGCACCTCATCAGGCGCCTCATTCCTGCGCAGGGAGGGGGCGAGGATCCGCGACGCTGCGGCGGCATCCTGAACAGCGAGGTTTATCCCGACACCCCCGATCGGTGACATTGCATGTGCTGCGTCGCCGATGCACAGGAATCCCGTGCGCCACCATTTCTCCAACCGGTTCACCTGAACGGTCAGCAGTTTGACATCATCCCAGCTCGTGATGGAACCGGTCACATCTGCCAGCCACGGCGCCAGACGCACCAGGCGCGCCCGGAACGCCTCAATGCCGCCCGCCCGGATCGTATCGGCCGCACCCTTTGGAAACGGCAGCGCGCATTGCCAATAGTCGCCGCGATTGATCAGCACCAGAAACCCGTCCGCGCCAACCTGGCCAAGGGAATCCGGGGGCGCGTCAGGTGTGCGCGGCAGGCGCATCCAGAAAACATCCATCGGCGCGCCCAGATCCTTGACCTTGAGACCTGACTGGTCTCGCAGACGCGATCCTCGGCCATCGGCGGCGACCGTCAATACGCTTCGCACTTCAAGCGGTCCGTCCGCCGTGTGGCCCCGCAGACCAGCAACTGCTCCGTTCTCCACGACCAGTTCGTCTGCTTCGGCAGGCATCAACAACTGGAAGTTCGGCAATTCGCGCGCCGTATCGGCAACGAAATCAAGCACGTCCCATTGCGGCATCATCGCTATGAACTTGCTGTGCACGGGCAGTCGCGTGAAATCGGCCACAGCGAAGGAACGATTGTTGATGCTGACCGAAATCGCCTCCGTTTTTTGATAGGGACGCATCAGCAGTCCTTCCAGCAGACCGAGTTCATGGAACAGTTCCAGCGTCGATGGATGCACCGTGTCGCCGCGGAAATCCCGGAGGAAATCGGCATGCTTCTCCAGCACGATCACGTCGACACCGGCCCGTGCCAGAAGGTAGCCCATCATCAGTCCGGCCGGGCCACCGCCCGCGATGCAACACTGGCTTGTCAGCGAAGTCATGAGACGCTCCGGGAAGTGCGAACAAGAATTAGCATGAGTTTGCAGGCCAGGTACAATCAGCCATCGGTGGACAGGATTTCGGCGAACAGGGCCGCATCGACATTGCCCCCCGTCACCACCACCCCCACACGGCTCCCGCGCCACGCCTCCGGTACCCCTTTCAACACCCCCGCAAGCGCCGCTGCCCCACCCGGTTCAGCGACGATTTTCAGGTGCCTGAATGCCTGCCGCATGGCGCGGCGCACGTCGGCATCGCTGACGGTCAGCCCGCCCGACAGAAGGCGCTTGCCGAGCGGAAACGTCAGGTTCCCAGGCTTCGGCGTCAGGATGGCGTCGCAGATTGACCGCGTACCCGGCGCATTCTCAATGATCTCACCAGCCGCCAGTGACCGGCCCCAGTCATCGTGACCCTCCGGCTCAGCCGCCCAGATTCGGGTTTCCGGGGACAACTGCTCGAATGCCAGCGCCACGCCTGTGATCAGTCCGCCACCACCCGCACAACAGACCAGGTAGTCGAGCGGCTTGCCCATGGCCGCGACCTGCCGCGCGAATGTGACGCCGAGCGTTCCCTGGCCAGCGATGATGTCCGGATCGTCGAAACTCGGCACCAGGATGGCCCCGCGATCTGCAGCCAGTTGATCTGATATCAATTCACGGCTTTCCGAATTCCGGTCGTAGAGGTGTACTTCACCGCCATCGGCAAGCACGCCGTCCACCTTCACCTGCGGCGCATCGGACGGCATGACGATAAGCGCGGGCATGCCAAGCAGACGCGCTGCCCGCGCGATGCCTTGCGCATGATTGCCGGACGAAAATGCGACAACGCCAGCCCTGCGACCTCGCGCGGGGATCTGGGACAGCCGGTTCATTGCGCCGCGTATCTTGAAACTGCCGGTGACCTGCAGGCACTCTGCCTTCACGAGCAATTCTGCGCCCGCAGCCGCGTCCAGTGCCGGATGGGTCAGGACAGGCGTTTCGCGCACGATGCCCGCAACCCGCGCTTCAGCGGCGAGGACATCATCAAAATCAGGTAGTTTGAAAGGCTGGCTCATGGACACAGCCCTACCCTGTCCCGGGCCTGCCTTCAAACCTGATTCAACCTGTTATTTTGTCAGACGAAGTTCCCGGGCAGCAATGGCTGAGAATGTCTTGTCCAGTTGCGATGACGTGATGTTGAACGTCCGGTCAGGGTCAGCTGCGCAGTCGCTCAGAAGCTTGGTGGCGGCGCTATCGGAAATGTCCACAGCAATCGTGTAAAGCTCGATCTCATAGTCTTCGCGAATGGCCTTGCAGGAATCCAGGGTCAGGCCATCAAGGCTGCCACCGTCGAGGCTTTTCACGCCCTTGGCCTTCCAGCACTTGCCCGCAGCACCTCGGTCGCTGGTTTCGTTACATCCGTAATAGCCTTCGAAATGGTACGGGGCCTCGTTCTTGCCGTCCGTCAGCAGGATCATGATCTTGCGAACGCCCGTATCCTTGAACGGTTTTGGTTCCTGATCACCTGTCGTCCCGAAGAAGCTTGCCCAGGTCGAACGGGGAGACAGTGCACGCAATCCCCACATCAGGCCAATGTCGGCCTGTGTGCCACCCTGTACCGGATACATATGATCGAGCTTGTCGAGAATCTGCCCCCGGTCACCTGACAGTCCAAGCATAGCAGTCGGACAGTTCATGTTTGGCCCGGAGACTGGCTTGTAGCTCGACCACGGGAAAATATCCTGCTGCCAGCCACAGGCTTTTCCGCCGTCGGCGAAATAGCCGAACTCCGTCGGGTCAGACACACATGCCGGTGACATGACACTTAGCGGCTTCTTGTAGGCGGTCGCACAAAGCTGTGTCTCATTCAGGTAGACGTTCCGAAGCCCGTCATAACCTGCCTGATTGCTGCTCTGAGTACACTTGAGCAAGCGATGGCTCGGAATATCGAGCGCAGCATTCTGGATGGGCGGCGCAAGGTCAAAGATCGACCCCTGCGGGCCTGGCACGGGCGGCTTAGGTGGCGCAGGCGGGGACGGCGGTGATGGAGGCGATGGTGGTTTCGGCGTCTTCGGCGGCTTTGGTGGTTTTGGGGGCGAAGGCGGCGACGGAATGCTGTAGGTCTGCAGCTCCGGTTCCAGCCAGGAGGCGTGCCAGCGCATGCCCGAGACTGCATCGTCGCTCAGGCGCTGGGTAACGAAGCCACCCGCGCTCACGACACGCTCATTCGGTGCCGACCGGACACAACCACGCCATTCGACCGGCGCGAAGTCACGCGCCATAGCGGCGGATGTGTAGGCCTTTTCAGCTTCCGGTTCATAAAGATACTTCCGGCGGCTTTCGAACGGGGCGTTTGGCGTGCGGGCCGAGCCGTATACTGGCGGCGTACCCGCCATGGCAGGCGCAGGATTCCACGCGCCCGGCGCTTCGGAATTGATGTTCACCACGGATGCCCACGGCACGACACCAATCGACATCAGCCCCGCAGCTGGCGTCTGGTCGAACATCGTGTTCACGAAGCCCTTCGAGGCTTCCCGCATCTTTGTGAAGCGACCCTCTTCGAACATGGAACTCGTATTATCCAGCGCGAGGATCACTTCGATCTTGCGGCTGTCACCAGCCTGAGCCGCTCCGGTAACGGACAACTCCTGAAAGGAATGACCAAAGAATCCACCGAACACCATCGGCAGGTCGGATACCGCAACCGCTGTAACTTCTCCCACTTCGCTGATGGTTGAGGTCACGATTGCCTTGCCGAGATCAGCGTGGGCGGTCGCGACGTCCTGATGGTACATGTTCTCGATCGCAGCCTTCGTAAGTGTCTCGCGCTCGGCATCATCCGTGGCAGCTTGGTTCACGAATTCACGCGCACCATTCAGCACTGCGGCGTCCATTGATGCCTGCATGTGTTTCCTGGCAGAAACCAGGCGCGCGCCATCTACTGCCACACCGACAACCATGGTCAGCGGCAGCAGGCACAAGGCATAAATCACCGCCGTGGCGCCATTGATGTCACGCTTGAAACCTCTGGCTTTCGCTCCGATTTGACGTTTCATGATAGAACACTCACCAAGCTAGTTCCCCTGACACGTGCAATACGCATGCCATGGCGCCCGCCTGAGGGGACAACCCGCAAGAACGAAAAATTGCGAATTTCCGAATATTTACAAAGCGTGACGAGTCCAATCCCCAGCGAAACGCGCTGCAGACCCATCAAAGCAGGCGATCAAATCAGATCAGGCTGGGTTGGCGCCTAAAGCGACGCGGCAAACTTGCGAATGAGGTCCCGCGCGCCTTCGGCCGTTTCCTCATTGTCGACTGCATGGGCCATGACAGCTTCGAAATAGCCGAGTTTCGACCCGCAATCATACTCACGGCCTTCAAACTCGTAGGCGTAGTAGCTCTGGGTTTCCATCTGGCGAGCCATGGCATCAGTCAGCTGGATTTCTCCGCCAGCGCCCGCAGCCTGGTCAGCCAGAAGGCCAAAGATTTCCGGCTGCAGAATGTAACGGCCCGTGATCTTCAAGTTCGAAGGCGCTGATTCCACGGGCGGTTTCTCGACCATGCCCGACATTTCGATCAGGCGTCCGCTACGCGATTTCGGCGCGATCACACCATACGACGACACCCGTTCCATCGGAACGGGATCGACCGCAACAATGTTCCCGCCCACTTCATCATACGCCGAAACCATCTGCGCGAGGCAAGACGGGCTGGATTTGACGATGACATCGGGGAGCAGCACGGCAAACGGTTCATTGCCGATAATGTCACGCGCGCACCAGATCGCGTGGCCAAGCCCGAGCGGTGACTGCTGACGAACGAAACTCGCAGCACCTGCCGGCAGCACGGTGCGCTGCACTTGTGCAAGGATCGCGTCCTTGCCCTTTTGCTTGAGGGAGGCATCAAGTTCGTAATTGATGTCGAAATAGTCTTCGATCGCGCTTTTGCCTCGACCGGTGACAAAGACGATATGCTCGATTCCGGCTTCGAGTGCCTCGTCGACGACATATTGAATGGCTGGCCGATCAACGACGGGAAGCATTTCCTTCGGGATGGCCTTGGTGGCGGGCAGAACCCGCGTACCCATGCCCGCGACCGGTAAAACTGCTTTCCTGATGCGCATAGGCGGCTCCTGTTTCAGACAGTATTTGCGCGTCCCTATCGCCCAAAAAGGACAGCAAGGCCAGAGGACAATCCTCGATCAGAGCGCGGAATAGAGAACAAACCCGGCAAGCCATGTCGACAGGCAAAGCACGAGCAGTGTGGCAACGATCCTGCGCGCGGACCTGCGGCTTGGCCTGGACAGCTCCGACACGATCCGCGCCTGCAGGGCATGTGCCGGCGAGGCGACGTGTCTTGGAGAGTCGTGCGTATCAACAGCCTGAACGCCAGACTTGCCCGTAACGATATCCGCTTCAGGCACGTCCGCCTGTTGGGGCGCCTGTTGGGGCGGCTGATTGTGTACAGGCTGCGCAGCCATGGGGCTCTCCCGTCATTTCAGGGAGACAAATGGCATGGATGCCCTAAGTTTTGGCTAACACACTGTTGCAAAATGGTTTCGCGCCGATTCACCAATCGGGCCTTACACGATCGGATTAAACACGCCCTGATCGTTTCGGCGGACGCCAAATACGCGCGCCAGGCAGCCCCCGTCAAGAGCCTTGTCCGGCGCGCCGTCTGCAACCTTCATCCCCTGGTCGAGCACAATGATTCGGGTGCAAAAGCGCGAGGCGAGGTCAAGATCGTGCACCGCCGCCACGACAGCGCGCCCTGCATCGCACTGTTCCTGCAAGACACGCATGTGGGCCAGGCGGTGAGCGATGTCGAGCGCGGCGCCCGGCTCGTCCAGCAAGAGGGTGCGCGAGGGGGCGGCAAGGGTGCGGGCGAGGTGGAGACGCGCCTGCTCTCCGCCCGACAATGTCTGCACAGCGCGGTGGCGGTATGAGGTCGCCCCGGCGCGCTCGATGGCGTCGTCGATGGCTTCCTGATCGGCCGGGCCGCAATGCTCATATGGCGCGGGGCTGGTGACAAAGCGGCCAAGCGCGACAAGGTCTTCCGCGATCAGATTCCACGCGACGGGCCTCGCCTGAGGCAGCCACGCGCACAGCAATGCGCGCTCGCGATGGGTTAACGATGCAATATCGGCGTCGCCATAGCTGACCCGACCCTGCCGGGGCGCCAGCAAACCGGCCATCACGCGCAGCAGCGTACTCTTTCCGGCGCCATTGGGTCCGACGAGCCCGACGAACTCCCCTGGCGAGAGACCGAACGATACGTCGGTCAAAACCTGGCGGTTGCCGAGATTGACGTGGATACCCGACACAGTGATCATCGTGTGCTTCCCCCCAGTCGCGCGGCAATCCAGATGAACACGGGCGCACCGAACAGGGCGGCGGCCACGCCAAGCTTCAACTCTTGTGAAAACGGCAACACGCGCACCAGCATGTCGGCGCCAAGCAGCATACCCCCTGCCGCCAGCGCCGACGGAAGCAGGATACGCTGGGGATCATGTTTCACAAGCGGCCGAACGATATGAGGCGCGACCATGCCGACGAACCCGATCGTGCCAGCCACGGCGACACTCGCGCCGGCCAGCAGCGAGGTGCCGACAATGATCAGAAGGCGCGTCCGGGCAGGATTCACGCCAAGCGACGCCGCCGTCTCCTCGCCGAGCGACAGGGCCCGAAGCGACGGGCCCGCCATGATAACGGCTGCCGCGCCGAGGGCCCATGCCGGAACGGCCATGGCGACATCCGTCCAGGACCGGTTGGCAACCGAGCCGAGCATCCAGTTTATCAGGTCTGACAGGCTATAGGGGTTTGGCGCAAGGTTCAGTGCGAGAGACGTGAGCGCACCCGCAAGGCTCGACAGGCCGATACCGACCAGAAGAAGTGTCACAGTGCTGGCACCGCGCCCGGCTGCAAAGAGCAGTAGCGCGACGGCCAGACCGGAAAAGAGGATGGCGGCCAGGGGAACGGCGAAACTGCCCGCTGCTGCAAGACCGAAATAAATAGCAATCACGGCCCCAAGTGACGCGAACGCCGATACGCCAAGGACGCCGGGCCCGGCGAGCGGGTTCTGCAACAATCCCTGCAAACCCGCACCTGACAGGCCAAGCGCCGCGCCAACACCGAATGCAGCCACAGCGCGCGGAAGACGGATTTCCCAGACAATAATGCGCGAAGCTTCCGTCCCCTGCCCGATCAAGGCAGCAAAGGTTTCGCCCAGCTCCATTGGCGCACTGCCAACCAGGGCGGAAAGCGAAAGCAGGACCACGCAGCCGGCCGCGAGGAAGAGGGAAACATGCTTCATGGCGCGGCCTGCAGCGCCGCAGCAACATCACGGGCTTCATCGGCGACAAACCAGGCAGGACAGGTCAGGCGGCTTTCGGTCATGCGCACGACCTTTGCATCCTTCAGCGCATAGGCAAGTGCCGGATGGCGTGCACTGCTCCATTGATCGAAAGCGTAATCATCAAATCCGAAAAAGGCCGTCAGGGCGACGGCGGGTGGCTGCATGACAAGTTTTTCAAGAGGCAGGCTGTGCCAACCGGCCCCTGTTGCGGCGTTCTCAAGTCCTGCCCGCTGCATAATCGCATCGACCATCGTGCTCTTGCCGGCCGTTACGCCTCCGGGTGTGATGTAAAGCGCGCTGGCACCGGTTGCAGGCACGGCGTCCGGCATCGATGCCACGAGTGCGTTCGCCCGCGCATCCTGTCCAAGTGCCGCACCGACTTCACGGGTCACACGCGCCGCACCGTCCATATCCGATGCGTATCCGATCTGGACCGTGCGAATACCCATACGCTCGAAGAATGCGAGGGCCCGCTGATCGCCGCCCCAGCTACGTACAACGATATCAGGCTGCAGCGCGATCACATCCTCAGCCGTGGCGCGGACTTTGGGCAATCCCTCGGCCCGTTCGCGCAGAAAGCTGAAAGGCCGCCCTGCATCCCTCGAAAGGGCGCGGACCTGTTCGCGATCGGCCAGGCCGAGCACAAACTGGTCCGCGCAATAGTCGAGCGACGCGACGGTGGGGCGCACCTCGCCTGCTGCCGCCAGGGGGAACATCGCCAGCAGGCAAAGGAGCGCCCAACGCATCATCGCAGTTTCAGCCCGACCAAGGCTGTTGCGCCGGGCGTCTCATAGCCGAACACGTCAGTTGCTGTTTCCTCGAACAGGTTCTCACCGCGCAGGGTGAAAGCCATGCGTTCGGTGATCGGATATTCGAAGCTGGCCGAGAACAGCGTGTACGCATCAAGCGCGACACGGCGCGACGGGAAGCTGCCAAAGTCAAAATCATCCTGCTCGCCGACATAGTCGAACGCGGCACCGATACGGTAGCCATCCGGTTCCGGCTGCCAGTCGACCGACACGGACGCCGTATTGTCGGGCACGCGGATCTCGTTGCTACCATCTTCGCTTTCGCTCTGCAGGAAGGTTACCTGCCCGGCGACGCTCAGTGCATCCGATGCGCGCCAGCGTCCGGAGAGTTCGACGCCGCTACGTTTGGATTTTCCGATTCGGTTCGCTGCGGTTGAGTTGAAGCTGGAATCAAACGCCGTGTAGATTTCATCTTCAAGGTCAGCCTCAAAGTAAGCCGCCGACAGTGTGGCCGGACCGAATTGCTGGTCCCAGCCGATTTCCCAACTCGTGGATTGCTCCGGCTTGAGATCGGGATTGCCGATGAAGCTTCCCGGGAAGAAGCCGAACAATTCCGTGAACGTGGGGTTTTTCACCCCTGTTCCGACCGATGCACGTGCCCGGCCCTCGATGGAATCGAACGCGTAGCCTGCCCCGACACGCCATGTGGTCGCATCGTCGAACCGGCCATCATTGTCATCGAAGCGGCCAGAGGCGCTGAGATCGAGCGCATCAAGCTTCACGTGATATTCAAACGCAACTCCCACGCTTTCGAAGGTTTCCGACGCATCTGTCGCGCCAGCGTAAGCAACGTCCGTGCGGTCATAGTCTTCCTTTTCGTAATCGATAAGACCGATCAGCTTCTGATTACCGAACGTGATTGACGGGCTCCACGACGCCTTGAGGCGCTCACCTTTCGAATCGTCAGTTTTCGCACCGTCGGTCGTGTTCTCGCGGGTCACTTCATTATAGCTGGTACGGAAGACATGACCGATCTGGCCTGTCTTACCGGACAGCGACGCGCCGACAAGGTATTGATCAGCTTCTGTTTTCTTGTCGACATTGTTGAGCAAGCCATCAAAATCGGTGTCGGAATCGATATCAGCATTCGACCGGCGCGCCAGGGCGAGCCCCGAAAGCGTCCAGTCTGTATCGAGATCGATGGCGCCGCGTACGACACCGGAAAACGCGTCGGATCCGTCCTTTTCGCCGCCGAACCCCGAAACGTCCACGCCTGCTGTCGTGAAGCCGCTAATGCCCACGCCATAGCGCGCAGCGCCGCTTTCGCCGGCATAGGACGCGCTGGCGCGGGCCGTGTCGTCCGTGCCGACCTCGCCGAACGCCTGCAGGCCCATGGCGCCATCGGTGGACAGGGACACTACGCCGCCGATGGCATCGGAGCCGTAGATTGACGAAGCTTCACCGCGCAGCACTTCGATGCGCGTAGCACCTATGCCGGTCAGCAGGCCAAAATCGGTCTCACCATTGACCGGATCGGACACTTCGATTCCGTCAAGCAGGACAAGCGTGTGATTGGCCTCCGCGCCGCGCAGGCGAACCTGGCTGAGAGCGCCGGCACCGCCCGAGCGCGATACGCCGACGCCGGGAACAGCGCGCAGCTGGTCAGCTGCGTTGGGCGACATGCGAATGGCGAGGTCGTCCGCGGTCAGCACGTTGACGCTGGCGGTGATGTCGTCGACCGGCGCTGGCCGCAGGCCGGTGACAGACACGATTTCGAGATTAAGGGCAGATTCCTGCGCCGACGCGGCACCGGATACGACGAGCACGGCTGCGCCGGCCAGAAGGTATTGTTTGAGCATCGCTCACACTCCGTTATCCCGGCGCACTGGCCGGGCGTTACACCAAAAGTGTCGCGTAGACGGAGTATTAGCCTCCGCTGCCATTGGCCTGAACCCGGGCCAGGGCGAACGACCGCAAGAGGCAGGTCTCCTGGCTTGCGGATCGATGGAACAGGCCGCCTTCCCGGGAAACTCCCAGTGGCTTTATGGCCAGTCCCTCTCCGCTTACAGTTACGGGCATAGCGCCGGATTCTCACCGGCTTCCCTTTTCACCTGTGGCTAAACAGGCACCTTTTGCGTGGAGAAGGCTTTAGTCCGGTGATTCCGGGATGGCAAGATCAAAGCGGCATCAGCGTGTGACCGCCATCGACGACGACGGTCGCCCCGGTCATGAAACTGCCAGCATCAGACGCGAGCAGCAGAAGCGGGCCGGACAGTTCGGAAACATCGCCGATGCGGCGCTGGGCGATTCGACGAATCATTTTCAGGCCCTCCTCCGATTCGAGGAAATCATCATTGATCTCGGTCTTGAAATATCCGGGCGCGATCGCGTTCACCCGGATGCCGAAACGCGCCATCTCGACGGCCATCTGACGGGTCATGTGATCGACCCCGGCCTTGGAAACCGAATAGGCGGTTGTCATCATTTGCGTGCGCAGGCCCGTGATCGAGGCAATGTTGATGATGGAGCCAGGCAGTTTGGCATCGATCATCGCATTGGCGCCATGCTTGGCAACACGCCAGACACCTGTGAGGTTGGTATCGATGACGGCGTTCCAGTCATCTTCAGGCATTGCCGTGAACCAGCCTTCACGCGACATGCCGGAATTATTGACGATCACGTCGCACGGACGCCCCAGTGCATCAGCAATTTCCGCGAACGCGCCCGTCACACTGTCTTCGCTCGTGACGTCCATTTCCACCGGCAGGGCCTTGCCACCGCGCTTTTCAATTTCTGCAGCGACCGCTTCAAGCCGGTCCATCCGCCGCGCCGCCACGACGACATGAGCGCCAGCCTCCGCCAGAACGCCCGCGAAATGGCGACCAAGTCCGCTGGACGCACCGGTAACCAAAGCCGTCCGATTAGTTAAACTAAACATACCCATGCCCTCAACCTCCAAATTTCATGTTGCGTCACGCAATATTTTGCCTCTATCTCAGCGTCATGAAAATATCAGTGCTGAGGGAGCGACGCTCCGGTGAGACCCGTGTGGCTGCAACACCGGAGACCGTCAAGAAGTTGGTCGGTCTGGGACATTCTGTAACCGTCGAGACGGGTGCAGGCGTGGTCGCGGGCTTTTTGGATGATGCCTACAAGGCCGAAGGGGCAGAGATCGGCAGCGATGCCGCCAATGCGACCAAAGGCGCCGATGTAGTGTTCAAGGTGCGCGGCCCGGAGGTCGCCGAGATTGCGGCATTGCCGGACGGTGCGGCTCTGCTCGCCCTGATGGACCCGTTCGCGCTTGAGCCCGGCCTGCTGGACGCGCTCAATGGCAAGAAAATCGCGACCCTGTCGATGGAATTCACCCCGCGCATTTCCCGCGCGCAGTCCATGGACGCCCTGTCTTCCCAGTCCAACCTCGCGGGCTATCGCGCCGTGATCGAAGGCGCGCAGACCTATGGCCGCGCCATGCCGATGATGATGACGGCGGCCGGCACGATCGCGCCGGCCAAGGTGTTCATAATGGGCGTCGGCGTTGCCGGCCTGCAGGCCATCGCCACAGCCCGCCGGCTCGGCGCAGTCGTCACGGCAACAGACGTTCGTCCCGCCGCCAAGGAACAGGTGGCATCGCTGGGTGCCAAGTTCATCGCGGTCGAGGATGAAGAGTTTAAGGCCGCCGAAACGGCTGGCGGCTACGCCAAGCAGATGTCGCCGGAATACCAGGCCAAGCAGGCCGAACTGACGGCGTCGCATATTACCAAGCAGGACATCGTCATCACGACGGCGCTGATCCCCGGCCGCGCCGCGCCTGTCCTCGTCACCGAAGCCATGGTCAAGACGATGAAGCCCGGTTCAGTCATCGTCGACATGGCAGTTAGCCAGGGCGGCAACTGCCCGCTTTCGAAATCTGACGAGATTGTCGATGTGGGCGGCGTGAAAATCGCAGGCTTCTCTAACCTGCCAGCGCGTCTGCCAGCCGATTCCAGCTCGCTGTTCGCCAAAAATCTTCTGGCTTTCCTGCCGCTTGTCACCGCCGAGGACGGCGCGCTCAACCTCGATACCGATGACGAAATCGTCACCGCCATGCTGCTCACGCGCAATGGCGAAACCGTGAATGACAGGGTGAAATCATGAAACGCCTCAGCAGCCTCGCCGCGACGGCGTTCCTTCTCGCCGCACCTGCCTTTGCAGAGTCCGGCGGCGTGAACCCGACCATATTTCTCGCCGCAATCTTCGTACTGGCCTGCTTCATCGGCTATTACGTGGTCTGGAGCGTGACGCCGGCCCTGCACACGCCGCTGATGGCCGTGACGAATGCCATTTCGTCCGTGATCATCGTCGGCGCACTTGTCGCCGCTGCCGCAGCCGGCCTCACCGCCGACAACTGGATCGCCAAGATCCTCGGCGGCGTCGCTGTCATGCTCGCCAGCGTCAACATTTTCGGCGGCTTCCTCGTGACCCAGCGCATGCTGGCCATGTATAAAAAGAAGGGGGAGTAGTCTGATGGACAGTTTCCACTCCACCTGGGCGCCCGCGCTCTACCTCGTCGCAGGCGTGCTCTTCATCCTGGCCCTGCGTGGCCTCTCCAGCCCGGCCACCAGCCGCAAGGGCAATCGCAACGGCATGATCGGCATGGCCATCGCCGTCGGCACGACCATTGCCCTTCTCTGGAACCAGCTTGATCTTGCCACCTGGGCCATCATCCTCGGCGGCGTCGCCATCGGCGGTACGATCGGTGCCGTGATCGCCAAGCGCATCGCCATGACGGCCATGCCGCAGCTCGTTGCTGCCTTCCACAGTCTTGTCGGCCTCGCCGCCGTGCTTGTGGCCGGCGCTGCGCTCTACGCTCCACTCGGCTTTGGCATTGCAGACGCGCAAGGCATTCACGCCGCCTCGCTGATCGAGCTGTCGCTTGGCTCGGCCATCGGCGCGCTGACATTCACCGGTTCGCTGATCGCTTTTGCCAAGCTCAATGGCAATATGGGCGGCGCGCCGATCATGCTGCCAGGGCGCCATGTCCTGAACATCGCACTCGCTATCGGCATCGTGGTGCTGGTCGGCGTGCTGATGGCCAGCCACGGCCACGCGCACTGGGCCTTCCTGGCGCTTACAGCCCTCGCGCTGATCCTCGGCATCACGCTGATCATCCCGATCGGCGGAGCCGACATGCCCGTCGTCGTCTCGATGCTGAACTCGTACTCGGGCTGGGCCGCTGCGGCGCTCGGCTTCACGCTTGGCAACTTCGCCCTGATCATTACCGGCGCGCTCGTTGGCTCGTCCGGCGCGATCCTGTCGTACATCATGTGCAAGGGCATGAACCGCAGCTTCATCTCGGTCATCCTCGGCGGCTTTGGCGGCGACGATGCAGCCGCTGGCGGAGGCGGCGTGCAGGTCGACCGGCCGTTCAAGCGCGGCTCGGCTGAGGACGCGGCCTTCATCATGAAGAACGCTTCCAAAGTGATCATCGTGCCCGGCTATGGCATGGCAGTGGCGCAGGCCCAGCACGCCCTGAAGGAAATGTGTGACAAGCTGAAGGAAGAAGGCGTCGAGGTGAAATACGCCATCCACCCCGTTGCAGGCCGCATGCCCGGCCACATGAACGTGCTGCTCGCCGAGGCCCAGGTGCCCTATGACGAAGTCTTCGAACTGGAAGACATCAACTCCGACTTCCGCAATTCCGAAGTCGCCTTCGTCATCGGCGCGAACGATGTGACCAACCCGGCCGCCAAGACAGACAAGACATCGCCGATCTACGGCATGCCTGTGCTCGATGTGGAAAATGCGGGCACAGTCCTCTTCATCAAGCGCTCAATGGGCTCCGGCTATGCCGGTATCGAGAACGAACTCTTCTTCCGCGACAACACGATGATGCTGCTCGCAGACGCCAAGAAGATGGTCGAGGATATCGTCAAGAACCTCTAGGTTTTGAGACTTTGAACATGAAGGGCGCGCCGGAAGGCGGGCCCTTCATTTCGATTCGAGAACGGCCTTGATGAGGTCCGTGGTCTCGTCATCGACAACGCAGTCATTCGGACGCGCCGCCGCCTTCAGGGCCTTGGCGCGTGCGTCCATGCGTTGAGCGCCCAGCAACAGGTCCGGCGCGACTTCAGCCAGCGGAGCGATGACGAACAATCGTTCAGACATACGCGGATGCGGCAGGGTCAGAAGGTCGGTCCGCATCTCCACGCCGGGAATGATCAGCAGGTCGATATCGATCTCACGCGGTCCCCAGCGCTCCGATGCCGTGCGTCCCATCGACGCCTCGACGTCTTTCACCGCAACGAGCAGGTCTGTGGGCGAAAGGTCTGTATCGATCAGGGCACACATGTTGATGAACTCGCCCTGGTCTGTCTTGCCCCACGGGCGCGTCCTGTAGGCGGATGATACACGCGTCAGCCTGCAGCCCGGCAGCGCGTCGATGGCGCGCAGCGCTGACGCGAGGAACACCGCGCGGTCTCCAAGATTGGACCCGAGAGCGATCGCTGCCTCAGTCATCGCGACCTCTCGTTACGGACACACCGACATGGTCGACGATATGCTTTATGGGTGCAGACGGCTTTCGCACTGTGACCACCACTTCGTGCACCATGGCAAAACGCGACAGGATCGCCGCCGCGATATCGTGCGCCAGCGTTTCAATCAGGTTGAAATCGTCCTGGGCCGACACTTCAGCGGCAAGATCGCACAGATCAGCATAGTTTACCGTCCCGCCCAGCCTGTCGATAGCATCGGCTTGCCGAATGACGCGGCAATCAATATCGACCATGAATTTCTGGCCGAGGGACTTTTCTGCGTCCATCACACCGTGATGGCCGTGGAGCCTGAGATTCGAAACGAAAACCCGGTCTGTCATCCTGCCTCGCCTATCGCTTTCCACATTTTCAATGCGTCTGCGTGGGCGCCCACATCATGGACGCGTACGATTGAAGCGCCTCTCTGGACGCTTGCAAGACCTGCCGCAAGGCTCCCGGTCAAACGATCGTCGACATCACGGTCCAGCAACTTGCCGATAAAGGACTTGCGCGACACGCCGATCAGTATCGGCGCGCCATAGTCGAGTAATACGTCAAGACGGGCCAGAACGGCAAAGTTCTGCTCCCACGTTTTACCAAAACCGACGCCGGGATCGAGGATCACATGCTCACGCGGCACACCCGCCGCCTGCGTAACGGTGAACGCCCTGTCAAAAAATGCGCGCGTGTCATCGACAAGGTTCAGGTCCGGATCGGCTTTTCCGCGATTATAGGTCACGACCACGGCGCTTTCGGTGTCAGCGACCGCATGCGCCATATCGGTATCACGGGTCATCCCCCATACGTCGTTGATGATGACTGCGCCGGCGCCCGCTGCCTTGCGCGCGACACTGGCCTTGTAAGTATCGACAGAGACTACGCGCGATGCATCGGCGCACAGGCCCGGCAGAACTGACAGGACACGCTGCGCCTCGTCCTCAGCGCTGACAGGTGCTGCACCGGGACGGGTCGACTCCCCGCCAATGTCGAGAATGTCAGCGCCTTCGGTTTCCATCCTCTGCGCCTGCGCTATGGCCGCGGCCGAATCAAAAAACGCCCCGCCATCTGAAAACGAGTCCGGCGTGACATTCAGGATTCCCATCAGCAGCACGCGCTTGCTAGCCTGCTCCAGTATTGAATCCCGCAAGGCCGCTCGCCTGATCCTGCCTGCGTCCATCCGACTCGCCTGTTAGTAACGTGTGACAGGCTTATCGGATCGCTGCAGGCGCAGGCAAGGTGTCGCCTGCTCAGCTTTTGGTGTTCACGCCGGGATTGTTCTGGGAATAGGCGTCTTCAAGCTCGGTATTGTCGGGTGCGGGTGTCACCGCGCCGGGCGTCGCCTTCCGGCTGCCCTTGTCGGCATTCAGCGTTCCAGGCACATTCGGGGATCGGTCGTCATCCTGGCTGATCACGGGGCTGGACTGCGCATCAATATGCTCGCCTGCCTCACCTTTGGGGCGCGGCTGGCCATCATCCCGCAGGATGCCATGATCATCGCCCGCATCGGGGGTCTGCCCTGCACGATAGCCGGCTTCAGCCGTTTCACTGTCGCGGCCCGGCGTTTCGCCATAGCCGCGTTGCTCGCTTAGATCCTGTTCACGTTGAGGGTCGTTATCTGCTTTTGTAAGTTTCATTTGGGACTCCTGTGTCTGGAGAACCAATGGCTGAACGAGCGGGGCGTTCCGAATACCGGCAAACAGGGGCGCGCAGGTGCGCCGATCCTGTAGCGGATTCAGGGTTTTCTCGGTCGTAAAGGAGGGTAATGGTGTGCCCAGCAGGGTTCGAACCTGCGACCTACTGATTAAAAGTCAGTTGCTCTACCAGCTGAGCTATGGGCACGCCGAACGCGCCATTTAGGCAACGGCGCTTCCCGGGTCAACCGCTACCTGCATAGCGAGGCTTGATGTCGCCATATTTTTCGCTTCACCCTCACCATATGAGCACAAGATTAATTTGTGCTGGCGCCTTTGCTGCGCTTGCCGCATGCGCCAGCACCCCACAGTCAACGGCCCCCGCCAATGGCAGCTTTGCCCCCTCCCTGGGCAGCAATGTCAGCACCGCAACGACCAGCGCGGTGGAAAAGACGCGCGAAGGCCTGCCGGACGCTGCATTGTCTCCGCTGGAAGACCTCAACCTTCGGAGAGACGAGATTCCCCCCCTGCTGGAAGGCATGGAGAGCCCCTACGAACTCTCGCCGGTTCTGACCTGTGACGAGGTGGAGGCCCAACTGGCACGGCTTGACCTTGTGCTGGGACCAGACTGGGACACGCCCAATCCGGACGAACGCCTGCGCACCGAAATCCTCGCCGATTCGGCCGCTGAAGCGACATTGAACGCGCTGGCATCCGAGGCCCGGGGCTTCATCCCTTTCCGTGGCCTGATCCGGAGAGCCACGGGTGCTGCAGGCCATGAGAAAAAATACAACAAGGCGTTCAAGATCGGCGCGCAGCAACGTGCGTATCTGAAGGGTTATGGGCTGGCCAAGGGCTGCCCGCCGCCTGCCCGTCCGGACTTCATGGTGCACCCGTCTGTAGACGAGGACATCATGTTCAAGGGCGATTTTCCTCAGCCGCCTCCAGCCGCGCCTACGCCTCAGTCTCCGCCTTCGGCGACGACTTTGTCCCAGCCCACCTCACCGCCAATTCAGAGCGAAGGGCTTCAAACCGTCCCGCCCGAATACTGAGACGGATTTCGGCCATCAGAGCCTGGAAGAAGGCTGTGTTGTGCCAGCTGAGCAGCATGGGCCCCAGATACTCGCCCGCCTTGAACAGGTGGTGGTAATAGGCCCGTGAATAGTCGCGGCTGGCCGGGCAATCGACTCCATCATCGAGTGGCGACAGGTCTTCCGCAAACTGCGCATTCTTGACATTGACCGGCCCGGCCCATGTCCAGGCCTGACCGTGACGACCTGACCGGGTGGGCAGCACGCAGTCGAACATGTCGATGCCGCGCGCGACGCTTTCCACAAGGTCGATCGGCTTGCCAACACCCATGACATAGCGCGGCAGGGCGTCAGGCAGGTGGGGGACCGTCATGTCGATAGTGGCGCACATCTGCTCATGCCCCTCACCCACCGCCAGTCCGCCCAGCGCGATGCCGCCAAAGCCCTGCGCGACGACACCCTTGGCGGACTGCTCACGAAGGTCAGCAAAGTTCGATCCCTGGATGATGCCGAACAGGGTCTGTGTCTCGCGGTCGCCGAAGGCGTCCAGCGAACGCTGGCCCCAGTCGAGCGACAGGGTGAGGCTGCGTTCGGCCTCCCTGTGGGTGCACGGGAAATTCGTGCACTCGTCAAGCTGCATGGAAATATCTGCGCCCAGCAGGTCGGCCTGGATCTCGATGCTGCGCGCGGGTGTGAGCCGGTGCGTGGAGCCGTCAATATGGCTCTGGAAGGTGACACCATCGGCGTCCATCTTGCGCAACTGGGCAAGGCTCCAGACCTGGAAGCCGCCACTATCGGTCAGCATCGGGCCTTTCCAGCCGGAAAACGCATGCAGGCCGCCAAGACGCTTCACCCGTTCCGCGCCTGGCCGCAGCATCAGGTGATAGGTATTGCCCAGGATAATGTCAGCCCCTGCCCCGGCCACCTGATCCATATAGAGCGCCTTGACGGTACCGGCGGTGCCCACAGGCATGAAGGCCGGCGTGCGGATCTCGCCGCGCGGCGTGGTCAGGGTGCCGGTGCGGGCCGCGCCTTCGGTTGCTTTGATCTGGAAAGGGAAAGTCGCCATGCGCGAGGCCTATAAGCGTTGTGGCCCTGCCTGCCTAGGCTTCCGATGCGTCACGGCTTGTCCTGAAGGTCCGTGCGTCGCAAGCTGAAAGAAAACGAGGGACGGAAATGAAAGAACTGGCTGGCAAGACGGCATTCGTGACGGGCGCGGCATCAGGCATTGGTTTGGGCATTGCCACGGCACTGGCGCAGGCTGGTGTCAAAGTGATGATGTGCGATATCGAGAAGGACGCCCTGGACAAGGCGTTAAGCGACCTGAAGCAAACGAATGCTGACGTCGACGGCGTGATCGCGGATGTGTCCCTTAAGGACCAGTTGCAGGCCGCAGCCGACGCCACGATCGAACGCTTTGGCAAAGTGCATATTCTCGTCAACAATGCGGGTGTCGGTGGCGCAGGCGGTTATGGCCAGTGGAACGATGCGGCCTGGGACTGGACAATCGGGGTCAACCTCATGTCCGTTGTCTGGGGTATAGAGATTTTTGGCCCGCTGATCGAATCGCATGGCGAGGGCGGCCAGATCGTCTCAACGGCTTCGATGGCCGGCCTCGTGGCTGCTGTCGCACCGGCCTACAACGCCACCAAATATGGTGTCGTGGCGGTGTCAGAGGGCCTGCGGCCGGAACTCGCCGCGCGTGGAATAGGCATGTCAGTACTCTGCCCGGGCTTCATCCGCACGAAAATCATGGAATCGGCACGTAACCTTCCGGGGCGCTATGCAGACAAGATTGATGTGGACGCCGCGGCGGCTCAGGCAAGCGAATCTGAATTTGCCAAAACGGCGACCGACCTCATCAATAAAGGGATTGATCCGCTCTATGTTGGCGAACTGGTCCGCGAAGCCATTGAGGGCGATTGGCCCTATATTTTCACCGACACCCAGTTCGAACCTGGTGTCGACGCGCGGTTTGCGATGATCAAGGAAGGGTTCGATCGCATTCGCGACCGGACACCCCGGCACTAGAATTCGATTTCAGCGCCAATCAGTTCCGGCAATTGCAGGACGATCAGGAGGTCGCGCATTTCCTGGCGCGCGGCCACATGGCTCATCGTGAAGGACACGTTGGAGCCTTTCTCGGTGAGGTCAAGCAGGGTCAGCCCTGCCGGAAAGAGCTCGCGATAGATCACGCGCTCGGACAGGCCGGGTGCAAGGCGGAAACCAATGCGCTTGGACAGGTTTTCAAGCGCTTCGCCGACGCGTTCCTTGTTCTTGGCGGCCAGCGGCGACATGCGATTGCGCATGACGATCCAGTCAATCGGACGGCGACTGGCCTGTGCCTTTTTCTTGCGGCACGACCAGACCATCTCCGAATAGAAGCTTGGCCGGATCACTTCGAGCGTCTGCGGGTTCACGTCGCCCAGCAGGTCAAAGTCCACGAAGCTGTCATTCAGGGGCGTAATCAGGCTGTCGGCGCTGACATGCGCAAGGCGGGACAGGAACGTGTCACCGCCGGGCGCATCGACCAGAACGAAATCACAGGCCTTTTTCAGGCGCGCGAGGCTGGACAGGAAGCGCTGGGTTTCCTCGGCTTCTGCCTTGTCGAGATCACGCTCTGTGCTGGCATCGACGCGGATGATTTCCGGCATCGGCAGCTTGGCACCGGTGGAGGTCATCCAGCGCAGGCGGTTTTCGAGATAGCGGGTCAGGGTACGCTGGCGCACGTCAAGATCGATGATGCCGACCTTCTTGCCCATGCGCATCAGCGCAACGGACAGGTGCATGGAAACAGTCGACTTGCCGGCTCCGCCCTTTTCGTTTCCGATGACAATCACCCGTGCATCGCGTTGCTGCACTGACATGTCCGGGCCACCCACCTGACTTACCGGGGCGAATCCATCTGCGGGCATGTTGGGCGACTCCACACGATCTCAGGGGTTGAAAGAAAAGGAACGAATTCCTCAGGCGACTCGCGAAACTTCCTCGCTGCCGCGACGAGTCGCGGCGGGCAAGAAGGCAGGCCGGTCGTCGAACAGGTCAGCGTCTTCGACGGGTGCCGGACCGTAGCTTGCCGCCATGGGCTCGCCATCGAACAGAAACGCATCGCCCACGAGCGCACCGAATGGCACGCCTTCCGGCATCCTGTCGAGCACCGGGGCGTGTGCCGAGATCTGTGTGAGCAGGGACCGCAGGCCGCTGAGGGCACCCGATACGCGCGACATCTCGCGTGAGAAAACATAAGCCTCAGCCGAGACCGGCGTGGCGCGCGAATCAAACATCCATTCGTCGGACAAATGGTCCGGTTCAAAAGACCGTACGCGCGGCTCTGGTGCCACAGCTTCAAGCATTTTGGACCTGCCAGCAGCGACCCGGAGGGCTGCAGAAAGCGCGAAAGACTTAATCGGAGCGAGGATGCGGTGTGTCATGGCTTTAAAATTCCCTCGTTTGGGTTAACAACACGTTTACTTCATAGCCAGTCGGGGCCTTTTCAAAGTGAATTCGCGTACAGGTAAACCGGTCACGGTCGTTAACACACGTGCCCAGCTGGCACAGTGCATCCGGGCATGGAAGCAGGCAGGTGAGTCAGTGGGATTCGTGCCGACGATGGGGGCCCTGCATGGAGGGCATCTCTCCCTCATTGAAAAAGCACGGGAAAAGGCCTCCCGGACCGTTGCCAGCATCTTCGTGAACCCCACGCAGTTTGCTGCCGGAGAGGATTTCGATACCTATCCGCGCGACGCAGATGCCGACATTGCCAGGCTGGAATCTGTCGACTGCGATCTGGTGTATTTGCCGTCCGTCGAAGAGATGTATCCCGAAGGCAACACCACGAACGTGCGGGTCGAGGGCATGTCAGATCTGCTCGACGGGGTCTACCGGCCGCATTTCTTCTATGGCGTCACAACGGTGGTCGCCCGCCTGTTCCTGCATGTGCAGCCCGACGTCGCTGTGTTCGGCGAGAAGGACTACCAGCAGCTGCAGATCATCCGGCGCATGGTGCGCGACCTCGGATTTCCCGTCGAAATCCTGGGGGGAGAGACAACACGCGATGGCGATGGCCTCGCCCAGTCATCCCGCAATCTCTACCTCAAGCCGGACGAGCGGATCGCCGTCGGCGCGCTGCAGGGGGCACTGCACCGGGCGTCAGTGCGGCTGGCGATTGGCGTGACGCCATCGGTTGCGCTGGACGAAGCACGGGCCCTGATCATGGCGGCCGGCTTTCGTAAGCTCGACTATGTCAGCCTTGTTGACCCCGACACGCTGCGCGATCTGCCGGATACGCCGCTGGCGCCGGGAACGGTCGCGCGGCTGCTCGGGGCTGCGTGGATGGGCAAGACGCGCCTGATCGACAATATCAGCGCGACGCGGTGAAGTCCCTGAGGGCGGCGAGAACCGCCTCATTGTCCTCGGCCGAGCCAACGCTGATGCGCAGGCGGGTGGGAAGGCCGTAACCACCAACCGCGCGCACGAGAATGTCACGCGCCTTGAGGAAGTCATTGGCCGCGGCCGCCCACTCTGCCGACCCGAAATCCGGCAGCACGAAATTCGCTTCAGAGCCCGGCGTGGCGAGGCCCATTGCATTGAGGGCATCCGTCATTTTCGCCCGCCAGAGCGTGTTGTGCTCGCGGCTCATTTGGATGAAGGCCGGATCGCTGATGCTGGCAATGCCGGCGGCAACGGCAAGGCTGTTGACATTGAAGGGCCCGCGAATGCGCTGGAAGGTCTCGGCAATCTCCTGAGGCAGATAGGCCCAGCCGAGGCGGGCTGCCGCCAGTCCGTGGATCTTCGAAAAGGTGCGCATCATCACCGTGTTCGCCCGCCGATCGACGAGGTCGCGGATGGCCGCCTCATAGTGCGGGCCGACATATTCGCCATAGGCGCCATCGATCACGAACAGGACATGTGGCGGGAGCGCATCCTGCAAAGCCGTCAGCGCATCGACTGACATCATCGTGCCGGTCGGGTTGTTCGGGTTGGCGAGGAAAAGTATCCGGGTCCGCTCCGATATGCAGGCGAGTATGGCATTGGCACCGGCCGTAAGGTCTGTCTCCGGCGCCGAAATACAGGCCGCGCCGTGGGCGGTGGCCGAGACGGCGTACATCGAAAACGCGTGCTCGGTTTGCAGGATTTCGTCGCCGGGTCCGGCATAGCATTGCGTCAGCAGATGGATGATCTCGTCTGATCCGGACGAGACGACGATCCGGTTGGCATCCGTGATGCCCATCGCCCTGGCGATGGCGCCGCGCAATGCGCCATAGGTCGGATCGGGATAGACATGCACGCTGGCCGCCGCCTCGCGCATGGCTTCGATGGCGAGGGGATTGGGCCCGAACGGGTTCTCGTTCGAGGCCAGCATCACGACGGGACCTTTGGCGCCGGCAAGCTTGCCGCCGGGCACGTAGGGCTTTGTCTTCATGATGTGCGGCAGGGGACGAATGTCGGTCATTCCGGGCGGTTACACCAAAGCAGGCTGGCGGGAAATGCCGATTTCGTCGCGCCACCCAAGAAAGCAGGCCGCCTTGTGAGGGCGGCCTACGTGCAAAAGGACAAGTGGAACGCCTAGTTCACCGAGCCATAGTCGGCGCCAGCCTCGGTGAAGTAGGCGCGCCAGAAGGCCTTCACATCAGCCAGTGGCAGGTCGTAGATCTGGCGCGGCACGATGCGGGCGACGACCTGGACACGTTCCATCTGCGGCTTGGTCTGGGCGAGTTTCGAGCCAAGATAGGCGTCATAATCGGCGCCCACCTTGTACATCGAGAAGGCCTCGGAATGCTGCATCAGGTCTGACACAACCACGACCCGACGGTTCTCGTTGGTCGACTGGAAATCGGCCCGGTCAGCGATTGTGAACAGCGCCTCGAACAAGGGCGAGCTTGGCTGGCGCGTATCTTCAAGTGCGGTTTCAATCTCGGCGATCAGCGGCTTGTAGAACGTCGACTGCCATGCCTGCTCAATCATCCGCGGATTCTGCGTGATGGGATTGGCATCGGCGATGCTGCCCGGCGAGCACTTCACGAAAATGACCTTGGGGTCATACGGGCTCGCAGCGTTCGGCGTCATCACCGTGAGCCGACCGTATTTCGGCAAGGCCCGCGCTTCATTGTCGACGAATTCATGGACCCAATCCAGGTCGTTCGGATTGAACGGATCGGACTGGTCGAGCAGGATAATCGTGTGCGCCGGGTCCTTGCGGTCCATCCGGCAGGACGTGTCTGCCATGACACTTGGCGGAATGTTGAATGCGACCAGTGCGAACAGGCCGAACACGCCTGCCAGCATGGCCCCGATCATGCCTCGCCAGAACCAGGGCCCTTTTTCTCGTCTTCTCGCCATTGTCTCTGCCTCCTGCCGCCGGGCCTAAGCCCGGCGCGCTTCGTCCACGGATACGAAGGCCTTGCCGGCGCTCTTGCCGTCACGGACCTTCTCGATTTCTTCGCCCACTTTCTTGTCGATGCTAGAGAGGCCCTTCTGGACCTGCTGAATATGGGTCTCCAGCCACTCGCGGGTCATGTTGAGCGCTTTGAGGTTCTGGTCGATCGCCTTGATTGCTGCATTCGCCTGCTCGCGCTCTTTCGAATAGTCGAAAGGCGGCAATTGGGGCGTGACGATCTCGTCGAAATAGGCCGGGCAGGCTGCCTGCTCGCCGAGCTTGTCGCGCAGCAGGTTGCGCTGGCGGCGGTGCGCCTGGCGATAGGCGACTTTCAACGAGCGCTCCTGATCGGCCGCCTTCGCCGCGATCGAGACCGCCACATCGCGGCGCGATTCCAGTTCATTCATGGCCTTTTCGATTTCACGCTTGGCGGCCGCATGGCGCGAGAGCTGGGTCTCGAACCAGAGGCGGCACTGTGTGAAATAGTCTGACAGGTCATCGCGCACGCCATTGCGCACCTGCTGGCGGCGCTCATAGGCCTTGCGCTCCTTGCGCCATACGCGGCCATAGCCGGGATAGCGGTCGGATATGCGGTCATAACCTTCGTAGACAGCGAGGCCGAATACGGTGAGCCCCATGAACAGGAGGCCGAGGGCAATGAAGCTTTCGAGGCCAAAGATGTTCGGGAACATGCTGACCAGCACGGTGCCGGGCGCAATGTCGAACATCGAGAATTCCGCCATCGTTCCAGCTTGGGTGGCCGCAATCAGTCCTGTCTCCACGGCGTCACGGAAGTGCGCGACGAAGAAGTTCAGGAGGACGCCACCGACGAGGCCAAAGGCGGTCACGATGCCGCCCAGAATCTTGAGGGCAATATGCGGATGGTTCAGCGCGTAACGCAGACCGAAAAAGCCCGTGATCACGCCAAAGCAGACGTTCACGGCGCTGACGGCAAAGGCAATCATAAGGCCGCCCAACAGGCCGGATGCCTGTGCGTCCTTGAACAGGAGTGCGTTGAACCCACCTTCGAGCACCATGATGAAGATCAGGATGGCCACGGTCTGCTCGACATTCTTTTTGATGTCGGGCGTACGGTCGCCGATCCGGTCGCCATGACGGGCACGGAAGGTCTGCAGCTCGATGATGGCGGAAGAATGGCTCTCGCGGGCATCGGTCACGTCATCCATCTCGTGATGGCGGTATTCATTCTCTTCCGACTTGATCGCCTCGCGCAACTGGTCCGGGTAGATGTCGATCGGGGTGCAATCGTGAATGAAGTTGCGGACGCTCGCAGCCGTCGTGCTGAGCCAGGTGGTCAGGCCACGGCGCACGGTTTCGGCGCGTTCGGCGATCTGCTGCTCGCGTTCGCTCCACTGGTCCTGCGTGATGGCGTCGGATGCCGGGATGGCATCGGTGGCGTCCTGCTTGGCGTCGCGCTTGGTCAGCGCACGATTGAAGCCGAGCTCACCCTGGGCCAGCTTTCCTTTCAGACCGAAATCAGACAGTTCTGCCGTCGTCTCCAGCGGCTTGATCTTCGACTGGCATCCGACGTCTGCGCCCCAGCGCACAGTTTTCTTCAGCATCATATTACCTCTTAACAACGGAAGGCTTGGTATTAACCTTCGCCGAGAATGCGCCGGACCCGTAAACTAAGCGTGAAAGCCTGCGCCTTGTTGCAAATCGGTAATGATCGTTAACGCGGCCCCATATACCGTGGGACCGCGAGTTAATTTTCTGAATTTATTCAACCCATTGCGTTAACCGCAATCACAGCGAACCACACCTTTCGAAGGCGTCGCGGCCTCCAGGATTCTAACAAGGCCTGTAACAGTTTTTGCAGTGGCCAATTAGCAACACCTATTACAGGGCCAATGTCAGGTGCCCTGTTCGGCTGGCGCCGGCTCAATGATTTGCGGCACATCGGTGAAGGGCTTGATGCCGAAATAGGGATAAATCTCGCTCGGGAAATAGACGACACCGTCCTTGGCGACGAACGTAATCGTTTTGATCGCCTTCAGGTCCTCGACCGGATTGCCGGGCACGAGGAAGAAGTCTGCCTTCTTGCCCGGCGTGATGGAGCCAAGCTCATCTGCCAGCCCCATATAGGCCGCTTCCTCAAGTGTCGCCCGGGCGAGGATTTCTGCCGGGGTAAACCCGACATTCTGGTAGAGTTCGAGCTCGCGATGGAGGGTGAACGAGCCACCCATGTCGGTTCCGAAAAGGATCAGGATGCCGCGATCCTTCATGCGCTTCAGCGTGTCGGTGATCTGGTCGAAGGCACCGGCATAGGCTGCATCATCTTCCGGAGTCTCGATATTCGACCAGGCCGCGCGGGCATCGCGCTGGACGCCGACCGGCATGTGATCGACATAGTCGGCCATGCCGGGCTGGACTTCGCCATTGCGCGACAGGAGCAGCGCCTCGTGGATCGCATAAGTCGGGTCGATGGCAACATTGTTTTCCGCCATGAGATCCAGCGTGTGCCGCACGATATCACTGTTGAGATCGAGCCTGGGCAGGCGCTGGAGGGCGGTCAGGCGCAGCAAGGTGCGTGTGTCCTCGTCTTCGGCCAGCACCCAGCCGAGCATGACCTGGTTGATATGGGTCATCTCGTCATAACCGGCTTCAATCATGGCATCGGCATTGGTGAACGCCGGGACGTGTCCGGCCACACCGAGGCCGCGCTTGCGGGCCTGAGCGACCATGGCGGAAACCCAGGCCGGGTTCATCGAATTGTAAATCTTGATCTGGAAGAAATCGCCTTCATCGGCATAGGCATTCACGGCAGCGATGGCCTCGTCTTCGCTATTGACCAGCGTGCCATTGTTCGAGCTGAACGGGCTCTTGCCTTCGATGAAGCCATTCTTGACGACGCGCGGCCCGGCGAGGAGGCCGCTGTCCATCTTTTCGATCAGCGTGTTGAGCACACCATTGTCATTGCCCATGTCACGCACCAGAGTGATTCCGGCGGCGATATTGAGCAGGGCGTCGTCCTGGCCCAGATGGGCGTGCATGTCAGTGAGGCCGGGAACGAGGGTTCCGCCCTTGCCGTCGATAACGGCCTCTTCGGGATGACTGGCATTGGCTGCATCGATCGACTTGATCACGCTGCCTTCGACACGCACGGAGACCGGGCCGGTCAGTGCCTTGGTGACCGGATCGAAGATGCGGACATCCGCGATGCGCAGGGGGCTGTCGAACGTGTGGGCAGTCTTGGCCTGAATGGTTTCGAACCGGTTGGTCGAGAGGGACACGGCGAGATCGTTGAGCTGTTGCTCGGCCTCTTCATAACCGGTGCGGACAACTACGAAGCTCGGAGAGATCAGCGCGAACAGGGTCTCGGATTCGTCGAGCAGGAAATAGGTCGGGTCGAGGCTTTCCCCTGTCAGGGCATAGGCCGTGGCCGAGACGACGCCCGGCGTGCCGTCGACTGTGGCCGTTTCCAGTGCTTCAAGGCGCAGGGCGCCTGCGGGAAAGGCCGGCAGCGTCTGGTCTTCATCGGCCAGCAGGGCGCTGGAGTAGATGGCGAGCGAATAGGGCGTCGGGTTCTGCGCGATATAGATGGACGGCTCGGTGACCGGGGCACTGCCGGGGCCGGTCGTGTCGACCCAGCTGGCCGTGCCTTCGGCGCGCGAGAAGCTCTCCGCGATCCTGTTACCGAACGTGGTGTTGCCATCGACGGTCCAGCTGACCGGCAGGCCGTCGTCGCCGAGCGTAATGGATTCAGCCAGTGTCGGGCCACGGCCATTGTTGCGGTATTCGTAATTGACCGAGATATCGTCGCCGGTGCGGGTGGCCGTCAGGGCTCCGATCCTGGTCTTGTTGGTGAGGATGGAATAGGTCTCGACCGTCGGCATGGGCGCCTCGGCGACGGGCGCTTCGACCAGCGTTTCATCCCGGGTGGAGGCCGCATGCGTGCAGGCGCCAAGCCAAAGCGTGCCACCCAGCGCGGCCCGTGCAATCCGGTTCATCATCGCGAAAATCTCCCGTCGCCGCGCGCCCCTTGCGCTGCAGCTCTGGAGATTGGTCGCACAGATGATGACGCGGCGCTAGGTCAGGCCCAGCACGTGCGGCGCCTGTGAGGGCGCTTTGGGGTAGGACTGGCGTGTCAGGATCAGGCGCAGCGTCCGCTGTCGGGGATGGGATCGATCCGGCCTTGCCCTGCGCGCGCTTGGGCCTGCTTCGGGGTCGTCGCGGTGCGCTGGCAGATCGGTTCTCAGCTCCGTCGTTCGCCGGGGATACGGAGTCTCTTCCGAGCTCAGGGCGAGCCTGAGCTGATCCGATAGTGGTGCACGAATGAGGCTGACGCGCCCTGTCTTTGTGAGCCACCGGAGCATCTGGCTGCCGGAGCCGCCGTTTTCCCTGAACCGTGCCTTGAGGCGCTGAATCGGGAAGAAGATCAGCGGCGAGAGCAGGGAGAAGGTTGGCATTGGTGGGCAATGTACACCGGGTCAATCTGGGTGGGGAAAGAGGCCCTCACCTCCCACTGCCTTCGTCAGCGGGTCCCTCCTCTCCCACGCGCGGGAGAGGGGCTGACCGCGCTGAATGACCTGCCCCCTCTTCCTGTAGGAGAGGAAGGGCCCGTCGCACAGCCATCGGAGGTGAGGGCCTTTCGGCCTTACGCCATTTCGATGATGGTCACGTTGGCGATGCCGCCGCCTTCACACATGGTTTGCAGGCCCCAGCGCTTGTTACGGGCTTTGAGGCCGTAGACCAGCGTGGTCATCAGCTTGGTGCCGGTGGCGCCGAGCGGGTGGCCAAGAGCGATGGCGCCGCCATTGACGTTGAGCTTGTCCGGGTCGGCGCCGGTATGCTTCAGCCAGGCCATCGGGATGGAGGCGAAGGCCTCGTTGACCTCGTACAGGTCAATGTCGGCCATCTTCATGCCGGCGCGCTGGAGGGCACGGTCGGTGGCGAAGAGTGGCTCTTCCAGCATGATGACCGGGTCACCGGCGGTAACGGTGAGATTGTGGATGCGCGCCAGCGGCGTGAGGCCATAGCGCTTCACGGCCTCGGCCGAGGCGACGAGGACGGCGGACGAGCCATCGCAAATCTGGCTGGACGTGCCGGCCGTGAGAATGCCGCCTTCGGCCATTGTCTTCAGGCCCGCAAGCGCTTCACGCGTTGTTCCGGGGCGAATGCCTTCATCGACCATGTGCATTTCGGTCTCGCCTTCGGGCGTGATGATTTCGACGGGCACGATTTCGTCAGCGAAGGCACCCGCCTCTGTCGCGGCGGCAGCACGGCGCTGGCTCTCGACGCCGAAGGCATCGGTGTCGTCGCGCGTGAAGCCATGCTTCTTGGCGACCATTTCGGCGCCGACGAACTGGCTGAAGCCCTTGATGCCGTATTTCTGCTTGATCGTGTCGGAGAT
>TARA_R110000850_G_scaffold175028_1_pt1 | contig 47295 bp, 42 predicted proteins | sample TARA_R110000850 | Tara Oceans TARA_R110000850 (sample SAMEA4397586) | marine metagenome | biome: Polar Biome; feature: [SRF] surface water layer (ENVO:00010504); material: water (ENVO:00002006), including particulate matter (ENVO:01000060) such as... | depth 5 m
ATTTAATTATTTTATTTAACATCTGAATATAAAATTTATAACCATGGAAATACTATTTACCAAATATTTTGGCAATCAAGTTTTCAATATTCCTCTAAAGGTTTTTTTGCTTTAGAGGAATAGGTTAATTACAACTTATTAAAGTGAATTTTGGATAAGTATTGATTTTTTTTTAGTGTGATTCGTTTCCATAATAATTTTTTTGTTCATTAAGTATAAAAAAAGTAAAAACAAAACAGTTTAAAGATTTAATGAGATTGTTATATAATTTTTACTTTAACACTTTCGTGTTAATATAGCTCTATTTAATTGAGATTTTTATTTTAAAAAACATTGTAAAAATTGTATTCTAAATTTAGATAAACACCGTTTGGAGCTGTTCGTAACATAGAACTAATTAATTCATGTCGATAGGCCAAATCTATACGAGCTTGGCTATTGATAATAAATTGAACTGCAGGAACAACATCTAAATAAGATTTTCCATTTTCATTAATAGTTTGACCAACAAACTCCAGCATTAAATTAATATTGGTTTGTTTAAAACTAGTATATTTTTTAGGATACATTAATTTTCCAATTGAAAAAGTATAATTCGTTGCAGAATTGCCTAAAACATCTGGATATGGATTATTAGTACCATTATCTAAAGCTTTTTCAAAACTTAAAGAAGAACTTATGGCTACTTTATGTATTAACTTTGTAGCTATTAATCCAGCTTCATAACCTGAATTATGTCCCATAATTTCAATTTGTTCTTGATGAATGTCAGAATTATTGAAACTATATCTACCATAAGCTGCCAATCGAAAATGACTATTTAAGTCATCCGAAGAAAAAAAACGATACTTTGTATAAAAACTTCCACCTTCTGTAACTAGATCATTGTTCCTGTTACTTATAAAAGCCGTTCCTCTAAACATAAAATTTTTATTCAACCCATATGTAAGTTCAGGCATTAAGTGATAATTATATTCATCAGTCAATTTTTCTTTAAATAGAGAATTAAAAATTCTAGTTGATAAAGTATTTGTTGGAACATTACTTGCGGGATCAGTAACAACAAATAACTCTTGACTAAATATACTTTGTGTCAAAAAAAATACGATTACTAAATAAATATTCTTCATTAATTTAGAATTTTAAAATGAAAATCATCATCGTTATTTACTAAATACGTTTCTGAATTTTTGTATTTTTTGGATAGTTTTTTAAATTCCTTATCCGTTACAAAACCTTTATCTAAAACTTGTATTTGGAATTCATTTGTACCTGGAATTTCATTTTCATCAATATTGATATAGTTTTTCAATGTTCTTGAATCTACAGTAAGAACTAATGAACCAACAAAAAAACCAGCTTTCTCGACATTTTCCTTAAACAAATTGGGATTTGTATTTGCTCCCGCTTTCATTATTACCGTAAAAGTATTTGTATTTAAATCAGTTTCTACTGATTCTACTTCTGGTAAACTTTTTAATTGTTTATTTATGGCATTAGAACACATAGAACAAGTTAATCCTGTGGCTATAATTTCTGCTTTTACTATTTGTGCATTCGTTTGCAAAGCTAATAATAGTGTACATAGTGTGAATAGTATATTTTTCATTTTTATTTTTTTAAGTTAAGTAATTCTTCCTTTGATGGATTGATGGCTATTAAAATTCCATCTTCATTAAATAAATAGGTTGTTGGCAATTCTTCCACTCCAAATGTTAAGGCTGTTGTTGCATCAAATCCATTAGGGTCAATTAGTTGTGTGTATTTAATTTTGTCTTTTTCAATTGCTTTAATCCATTTTGCACTGTCTTTATCTAATGAAATTCCAATAATTTCTAGATCACTATCTAAAGTTTTATGTAATTGAACCAATTTTTTATTAGCAACTCTACAAGGAGCACACCATGAAGCCCAAAAATCAATTAATATGGGTTTTCCATTAAATGAGGAAATCGAAATCTCCTCATTCTTAGTGTTTTTTAATTTTAAATTAGGTAAAGAATCACCAACTTTAATTTGTGCATTGGATAGACAAAAAAATAGAATTGTAATTAGTAAATAAATTCTTTTTGTCATAGTTGAATTATTTAATAGTTTCAACAGTTTTACCACAACTCAACATCATAGAACCGTAATAGGGATTTTTAACGGTGTTTTCTTTGCTCAACCAATTGGCACCTTTTCCATCATTTGCCATTGGACAATGTTGCAAATAAACAGTAGAATCAGTTTTAGAAACTTTAATTAATTTGTAGATATTTTCAGAAAGTGTATCAAAAGCAGCTCTTTGTGTTTTAGTGTCTTTTGAATTAGCAATTGCTGTTGCGTCTGATTTTAAATTTTTCATGACTTTCATCCAAACCATATGAACATCCATTTTTAGTTCATTCATTTTTACGGCATTTAATGAAGTAACTAAAATTGTTGCTTTAGCAGAAGCATCTTTACCATCTGTTTTTACTAATGCATCTTTAACAGCAAAATAATTTTCATAAATAACGTCTAATTGATTCTCTTTTTTTATTTCCGATGTTTTTATTCCATTCTTTTTAGATTCCATTTTGGCTTTCATGTCATCATGTTTTGATTCCATTTTTGCATTAACTTCTTCTTTAATTTCTGCATTGATGTTATGTTCAGAATGATCTGTTTCGTTTTTCATTTCTGATTTCATTTCATCTTTAATTGGCGTTTTTGCTACTCTATCGTATTGACAACAACCGTGAAGATTATTATAAACATCATCAGGAGCTAAAAAAGAAGCATTATCATAACCTGCCAAAGCAATCTTTTTCAAAACGGCTTCTTTATTGGTTTTCTTCTCATCATAAGTGATAGTGGCAATTTTGGAATCCTTATCCCAGATTACAGAAGACTCTTTATTAACTGTTCCTGCTTTTTCAATTGTTTTTTTGCACATTCCACAGTTTCCAAATACTTCTGCAGTTTCTGTTTTCGAATTTTTAATTTGTGCGTAACTAGAAGTGAATGATACCAACATAATAGTTAGCATCAATATGTTTTTTATTGATTTCATTTTTGTAAATTTTATATTATTTGTAACTAAATTTTTCTCTTATTAGTTGAAAAACCAATAAGAATAAGCCATAAGATTGGCTATACAGTAAAAATTTAGCTTATTTTTGGAGGGCACCAAATACTAAAATAGTGTGTAGAAATATTTTTTTCTAAATAGAAAAAATTAACTTTTTTAGAAACAATTCTTTCTAGTGAAGAGTTAATTTTAAACGAAAGTAAAGGCATTATACTTGAAAATCCTGGTGCGAAACTACAATTTGCATTGTTACAACTTCCATCACATGATTTTTTATCAGATTTAGAGCTTTTACAACACGATTTTTCTGCTTCTTTTTCTTGTTGAGAATCTTTGGATAATTCACAACAAGCTTTCTTATTTGTAGTTTGTTTTGAAGAATTACAAGCATAAGATTCCATTGGGTTTAATAAAAAACCACAAAATAGAATAAAAAGTATGTAATGCATTTTCTTCATACAAGTCAAATTTACGAAAAAATTGGTTAACTAATATATTTTTAAGAAATCTTTAATGCTTATTTCTTATAATACTTTCGATATTTCTTTAAAGCAAAAAATGCTATTACTAAAACTCCTGCTAAAATATAAAAATAATACGTTACGTTTTGTTTTTCTCCTGAAGCATATGAATGCATTCCACTCAAATGAAAATTTACACCAAAATATGTCATCAATATAGAAGCAAAAGCTAAAACACTCATAAAGTTATAGGTCCATAATCCTCTTAAAGCAGGTACAAATCTAGCGTGAATTACAAAAGCATAAACCATAATACTAATTAAAGCCCAAGTTTCTTTTGGATCCCATCCCCAATATCTACCCCAACTTTCATTGGCCCATTGTCCACCTAAGAAGTTTCCAATAGTCAGCATTACTAGACCAACAGTTAAAGCTAATTCATTTATATATGTTATTTCTTGAATGTTTAGTTTCATTTTCTCTTTATTCTTTTCTGTAGTGAAAATCATTAAGAATAAAGCCACTAATCCAAGCATCATTGCAAGTGTAAAAGGTCCATAACTAGCTACAATTACCGCAACGTGAATCATTAACCAATACGAATTTAAAACCGGTTGTAGCGTTCCAATAGCTGGATCCATCCAATTCCAATGTGCAACCATTAATATCATTGAAACTACAAACGCTGTTGAAGCCACTGTTAATTTTGATTTTATATCAAAGGACAATCCAAAGAACATTGTTGCCCAAGCTACATATATCATACTTTCATAAGCATTACTCCAAGGTGCATGACCCGAAATATACCAACGGGCAATTAAACCAATTGTATGTAAAACAAAGAATAATCCAATTAAAATGTGAAATCCATTTATAGTATAATTAACCCATTTTCTTGACTTAAACATTCCTACAATAACAAAAACTAACATTAAAATTCCTGCTATCATATACCAATAATGTAACTTTTTAAAGATATCGTATTTATTATATAAAATTTCAGATTGTATCTTTTTATCAGATAGCATTACTTTTGAACCATATACTTTTTGATATTTGGTCAAACCCGATAAAAGACTATTAGGTAAAGTATAATCGTTATTTTGCGATGATTTGTTTATTGAATTTAAGTAATAAGGTAATATATTTTTTACAGTATCTAAAGCTGTTCCTGTTGGTTTATCGATTTCTAAATAGGAAACCCATTTATTATTAGCATCATTTGGAATTGGAAAAACTTTTAAAATTTGCCCGCCAATTGCTGAATATAATAAATTTACTTTTTTATCAGTTTCAATAAAGTCTTTTTGAAATTGATTTGGAATAGCTTCAGCATATGCTTTTTCAAGATAACGCTCTAATTTATAATTTCCTTTTTCATCAAAGAAATTTATCAGTGATGCATATTTTGCATCTTTATCAATTCCTGCAATTTTTCTAATGCTGTCATTTCCTCTTTTTAAATAAATAACTGGAATTTGATACCAATATTCAGGAAACTGAGTCATAGAAAGTAAAACTTGATCAGAATCCATACCTTCATAAGTATCATTTTTGGAAACTTTACGAAGTAATTCAGAAGAAAAAGTATTGATTGGCTTCATTCTTCCAATTGCATCTTGAATCACAATTTTTCCGAATGCATCAGCTTGTTCTTGAGAAACATTATATTTTTTTATAAACTCCAATGCTTTTGTTGCATCTGGTTGAATTGGAGCATTGGTATGTTCATTGTGATCATGTTGAGAAAAACCAACGAATGAAAACAATAAAAATCCAATAGTCATCAATTTTGATTTCTTAACTATTACATTTTCTAATTTACGTTTTACATCTGCAAAACGTGTGTTTTTGTCAAATAATATTGCCATTAAACCAAAATACAATAAGAAATAGCCAATATATGTAATCCAAGTTCCCCAAAAATCATGATTCACAGATAAGTTAGTTCCTTTTTCATCAGGATCAAAACCAGCTTGAAAGAATCTATGCCCATCATAATCTAAAATATTATTCATAAAAACACTGTCTTTAAAAACTTTATTATCTCGTTTATCGGTAATTTCTAAAATACTTTTGTACGCAGAATAACTCTTTTCTGTACCTGGATATTTGTCTGCAATAAAATCATCTAATTTTATAGAAAACGGTAATTCATATATTTTACTTCCATAAAATAAAGTAAAATCTAAATCACCCACTTTTACATTTTGTGGAACTCCTTGTTTTCCTCTTGAACCAACCAATGTTACTTCTTCTTCTTTACCTTGTACTTTTATAGTTACAGTTAAAGCATCATCTGATGATTTATCTTTATAATCATTATTTGATTTGTTTGTCAACTTTCCTTTAATAGCTGGTTCCGGCAATACAAACTGACTTCCACCAAGATTATATAATGAACGAAGCATCAATGGTTGAATTGAATCTTTTGCCACTTTTCCTTCAAATTTATCAGCCATTCTCATAAAATCTCCTTCAAAAGGTGCTTGAATAGTGTAAGTATCATCTACTTTTGTCAAGTTTATTGCTCCTTGTGTAAATTTATTAAAGGCAAAAAGTATGTTATGAATATTCTGAACTTCTCCTTCTTTTAGATAATGTTCATGTCGAGAACCTGAACTAGATTCAACTAATTTGATATAATATTGACCATTTTCATTTGCTTCAAAGGTTTCTGTAGTATTCATTACAAAATCCTTATACATAATTTCAAAAGGAACTCTACTAAACTCATCAGTAATAGAAAAGTTGTTACTGGCAAAAATTAAATTAATTGGTGTTAACAAAACGTCTTTTGAAAATGTTTTACGTTTCATTTCTCCATTGTAATCGCCATCAACAAAAGCTGTTATATATGTTTTATCAGAATAAAAAACGGAAGAAGTTTCCCCTTCTCTAATAGGCATCATTCCTTCATAACTAATATATCTTGTTACAAATGCACCAATTAATATTAAAATAAAAGATAAATGAAGCGTCAATGTTGCCCATTTTTCCTTTTTATATAGTTGATAACGTTGAATATTTCCAATAAAATTAATCACAAAAAACACCATTATTGTAGAGAACCACCAAGAATTATAGATAATTTTTCTAGCAACATCTGTATTGTAAGCATCTTCTATAAAAGTTCCGGCTGCCATTGCTCCTGCAAAAGAAATAAATAAAAAAGCCATTAAACGTGTAGAAAAAAGGACTGAAAATATATTTTTGTTCATAATGAATAATATTCGGAATAGATATAATTTATCGAGTGCAAAGATAATTAATTGTAAAAAGAAAAGCTTGATAAATCGACTTTATTAATAGATTTTTAAGATTTGATATAATAAAAAAATCACTTTAATTAATTAAAACTAAAGTGATTTTTATTTTTATTCAGCGATTGAGTTTAAAAAACAAACATTGCTCTTTCTCCCATTAATTGGTTGACTTCTTCTGCAACTTGTTCTAAAACATCTTCATCTGTATGATTTGTTAAAACTTTATCTATTAAAGCAACAATTGTCTCCATGTCACTTTCAACCATTCCACGAGTAGTGATTGCTGGAGTTCCAACACGAATACCTGAAGTTACAAATGGTGATTTATCATCAAATGGAACCATATTTTTATTTACCGTAATTTCAGCTTTCACCAATGCGTTTTCAGCTTCTTTACCTGTAATATTTTTATTTCTTAAATCAATCAACATCATGTGGTTATCAGTTCCACCTGAAATAATATCATAACCTCTTTTAACAAATGCTTCTGCCATTGCTTTAGCATTTTTCTGCACTTGCATAGTATAAGTAAAGAACTCATCCGTTAAAGCCTCTCCAAATGCAACAGCTTTAGCTGCAATAATATGCATTAATGGACCTCCTTGATTTCCAGGAAAAACGGCCATATCTAGAACGTGACTCATCATTCTTGTTTCTCCTTTTGGTGTTTTTAAACCCCAAGGATTTTCGAAATCTTTGCCCATCATTATCATTCCACCTCTTGGTCCACGTAATGTTTTATGAGTAGTTGTTGTAATTATATGACAATGAGGAACTGGATCACTCATTAATCCTTTTGCAATTAATCCTGCTGGATGAGAAATATCTGCTAATAAAATAGCTCCAACTGAATCGGCAATTTCTCTAAATCTTGCAAAATCCATATCTCTAGAATAAGCAGAAGCACCAGCAATAATCATTTTTGGTTGCTCTTTTGTAGCTATTTCTTGAATTTTATCATAATTTAAAACACCCGTTTCCTTATCAACTCCATAAAAAACAGGATTATATAATCTTCCTGAAAAATTAACTGGTGAACCGTGTGTTAAATGTCCACCATGAGATAAATCAAAACCTAAAATTTTATCTCCAGGTTTTAAACAAGCAAAAAATACAGCCGTGTTAGCTTGAGAACCACTATGAGGTTGTACGTTTGCATATTCAGCTCCAAATAAAGCTTTAGCTCTATCTATAGCAATTTGTTCAACTATATCTACTACTTCACAACCACCATAATAACGCTTTCCAGGATAACCTTCAGCATATTTATTGGTTAGTACAGAACCTGCTGCTTCCATTACTTGGTCGCTTACAAAGTTTTCTGAAGCAATTAATTCAATTCCGTGAATTTGTCTGTCTTGTTCGTCAAGAATTAGGTCAAAGATTTGTTCGTCGCGTTGCATTTGATGAATTTTCGTTAAATTTTCTTCAAATTTACAAAAATCGTTTGTTAAATTAATAGTAAAGTTTATATTTGGTTATTAATTTTTCAACAACAATTCAACAATATACTTATGCCGAATAATGCAAACGACCCAAAAAGAAAATCATGGATAGAAGTTCCTGCTAATAGTGACTTCCCAATTCAGAACATTCCTTTTGGTGTTTTTATTACTAAAGAAGATGTTATTACTATAGGAACTAGAATTGGAGATTGTGCCATTGATATGGGTGCACTTCAACAATTAGGCTATTTTAATGGTATCGACTTAACAGACGATATGTTCATGCAAGACACATTAAATGATTTTATTTCAGATGGAAAAAAAACATGGAGACTTGTAAGAAATCGTTTAGCTGAAATCTTTGACGAAAAAAATTCATCGTTGAGAGATAACAAAAAACAAAGAGATATCGTTATTTTTAAAATGGACGATATAGAAATGCAATTACCCGTTCAAATAGGAGATTATACTGATTTTTATAGTTCTAAAGAACACGCTACGAATGTTGGTAAAATGTTTCGTGATCCAGAAAATGCTCTTTTACCAAATTGGTTACATATTCCCGTAGGCTATCATGGGAGAAGTTCTACTATTGTACCAAGTGGAAAAAGCATAAGAAGACCAAACGGTCAAACAATGCCAGCTGATGCAACAGAACCTGTTTTTGGTCCATCCAAACTAGTTGACTTTGAATTAGAAATGGCTTTCATTACAACTGATGCAAATGTTTTAGGGGAACCTGTTCCAATTGATGAAGCTGAAGATTACATCTTCGGAATGGTTTTATTTAATGATTGGAGTGCAAGAGATATTCAAAAATGGGAATATGTACCCTTAGGTCCATTTTTAGCTAAAAACTTTGCTTCAACAATTTCTCCTTGGATTGTAACTATGGATGCTTTAGAACACTTTAAAACTAAAAGTTGTGAGCAATCTCCTGCTCCAATGAAATATCTTCAACAAAAAGACAAACATACTTTTGATATAAATCTTGAAGTTTCTTTACAACCCGAGAACAGTTCTGAAACAGTAATTAGTAAATCAAACTTTAAATATATGTATTGGACAATGGCTCAACAATTAGCCCATCATACGGTGAATGGTTGTAGAGTAAATTCGGGTGATATGATGGGTTCTGGAACAATTTCTGGACCAACTCCTGATTCTTATGGTTCTATGCTAGAATTATCATGGGGTGGAAAAAATCCTATAAAATTAAATGATGGTTCTGAACGAAAATTTATAAATGACAACGATACTGTTATTATGAGAGGTTTTTGTCAAAATAACGAAGTGAGAATTGGATTTGGTGAATGTGTTGGAAAGGTTTTACCCGCTTTAGAAATCAAATAAAAATCAAAACATTTAATATAAAATGCTGTTCTTAAAAGAATGGCATTTTTTTTGAATAGTCTATATCAATAGCCCTGATGGAAACGGCATCCTTTTTATATAGTTTTGACAAAAACTATATAAAAAGATATAGTGAACAGCAGGAAATAGCTCCTGAAATTAATTCAGGATAAATACAAAAAAATAATATATTTGCTAAAACCTTTACTCATGAAAAAAATTACTTTACTAGCATTAACATTCATACTAGTTGCTTGTGGATCTGGAAATATAGAAAAATTAATTAGCAACGGTGATTATGATGCTGCAATCGATAAAGCCATATCTAAATTAAGTAAAAATAAAGATGCAAAAGGAAAACAAGACTATGTATATTTATTACAAGAAGTATATGCAAAAGCAAATGAACGCGATTTAACTCAAATTAATAGATTAGTTAAAGAAGCAAGTGCGTCAAATTTTGAAAAAGTATATAACTTATATTTAGGACTACAATCTAGACAGGATAAAGTCAATCAAATTTTACCTTTAAAATTAATAAAAGAAGGTAAAAACGCTACCTTTATTAGAGTTGATTATACAGATGACATCATTTCAAGTAAAAATGGTTTATCTAGCTATTTGTATGCAAATTCTATAAAATTATTAGAATCTAAAAATAAAATAGATTTTCGTCAAGCTTATGATGATTTGATGTATTTAGATAAATTGAATCCTAATTTTAAAGATGTTCGCAAAAAAATTGATGAAGCTCAGTTTAAAGGAACTGATTTTGTGCACGTTTATACAAAAAACGAAACTAATATGGTTATTCCTATTCGTTTACAAGATGATTTATTGAATTTTGGAACTTATGGTTTAAATGACAAATGGACCGTTTATCACAATAATAAACAAAAAAACATTATATATGATTTTGGCATGTTAGTAAACTTTCGTCAAATAAATATTTCTCCAGAACAAATTAAAGAGAAAGAGTTTGTCAAAGAAAAACAAATTAAAGATGGAACAAAAACACTTTTAGACAATAACGGAAACGTAGTTAAAGATAGTTTAGGAAACCCAATAAAAATAGATAATTTTAAAACTGTTAGGGTCAATATTTATGAATTTAGACAATTCAAATCAGTACAAGTTACAGCAAAAGTTGATTATTTAGATTATAGAAATAATCAAACTATAGAAACTTTTCCTATAGCAAGTGAATTTGTTTTTGAAAACATTTACGCTACTTACAACGGTGACAAACAAGCTTGTGATAGCGATTATTATCATTTCTTTAACCAAAGAGCAGTTCAATTTCCAAGCAATGAACAAATGGTTTTTGATTCTGGTGAAGACCTAAAAGCTAAATTGAAAGATATTATTACTCGAAATAGGTTTAGAAAATAGAAAAAAATCCATTTTATGATAAATTTCAAAGAAAATGCTGCCAAAAAATTGTTCGAAAACGGATTAATTTCGGAAAATGAACACCAAAAAGTTGTTGCCTATCGAAAGTTGGGAATATTTTCACTTCACAACGAATTACGAGCTATTTTGTATCTTTCTGTTGTGCTAATTACAGGTGGAATAGGCGTACTTATTTATCAGAATATAGATTCTATTGGACATCAAGTTTTGTTGTTCTTGTTATTGATTGCAATTGGGTTTTGCTTTTATTTTAGTTATAAAAGCGCACCTAAATTTGCTAAAACATATACCGAATTTTCAAACTCTATGTACGATTATTTGGTTTTATTAGGTACGATTTTATTGTGTACATTTTTTGGTTATTTGCTATATCAATATTCTGTTTTTGGCACACAATATGGATTGGTAACACTTGTTCCGACAGTGATTTGTTTTGCAATTGCCTATTATTTTGACAACAAAAGTGTGCTTTCGATAGCTATTACTGGTCTTACCGCATTTATTGGTGTTTCAATAAACCCACAAATGATTTTAAATTTTGACTTACTAAATCCTAAAATATTAGGTTTATCGGCAATTACTCTTGGAACCATATTAGTGGCTTGGTCTATTTATTCTGAAAAAAACAAGCTAAAAACTCATTTTAATTTTGTTTTTCAAACTTATGCAATGCATCTAATTGGTTTGGCTTGTTTGTCAAACATAATTGATGGGTATTGGGGTGTTTTTCTGCTAATTTTGTTTGGTTCAATGTTTTATTTTTATCTAGAATCTGTCAAGCAAAAAGCCTTTTCATTATTTATTTTCTCTATTTTGTATGCTTATATTGGGTTTAATGTTTTGTTATTTCATCTGCTTGAAAACGTTGATTTTGGAGATCTTTTTGAATTATTCGTTTTTATTGTTCCTTTTTATTTTATTGCTTCAATTGTTGGTTTTATATTTCTAATCAAAAACTTTAAAAAACGATAATTATGATTGTATTTGATAAAAAATTACTCGAAAATACGTTTTTAGTAAATGAAGCTGAAAGTATGGCAAATTCTGGCTTTATAGATTATAAAGAATTTAAAAAGAAAACTGCAAATATTCCGACCTTAAAGTCACAAGATAATCTGTTAATTCGAATTGCCCTATTCATTTTAGGATGTTTGGCTTATGCTTCACTTTGCGGATTTGTTAGCCTTTTGGGTTTGAATAGTATTGATTCGAATTGGTATATTTTTTTATTAGTTTATGCACTAATTGGGTTTGTAATTCAAGAATTTTTGTTTGCGAAAAATGGTAAATTTTATGGCTATGGTTTAGACGATGCTTTTATATTAGGTACTTTTATTGCTATTGGTGCGTTTGCATCACAAGCTACAATGGGTTATAATTATACCTCAAACGACACATTAATTGCATTGGTACTTTTTATAGTTTCAAGTTTAGCTTATTTACGCTATTTACATATTCCTTCAATTATTATTGCTTGTCTTAGCATGACTTTTACTCTCTTTTACTCCGTTTATTCTTATCTTGAATATGGACAACAAATTTTGCCTTTTATCTTTTTAATATCTGGAGTATTGCTTTTTTACTTTTCTAACAAAACACTTTCTAGACTCACGCAACCTTATTATGAAAAGGGTCTTTTAATTACAAAATATTTTGGGCTTCTACTTTCTTATTTTGCGATGAATTATTTTGTTGTTCGGGAGTTATCATCTTCACTTAATGAAAGATATTATGAGGTTTCCCCACAAATTCCAATGTCATGGCTGTTTTATATATTCACAATTGGTTTTCCAGTGGTTTATTTATATTTTTCAATAAAAACACGAGATAGAATTTTACTTTATGTTGGATTAATCTGTCTTGGTTTTACAATTTTCACAATAAGATTTTATCATCATTTTTTACCAACTGAATGGGCCTTATTATTAGGTGGTATTTTATTATTTGCCATTGCCTATTTCACCATCCAAAAACTAAAAAACAGAGAAAGTGGTATAACTTTTATAAAAGATAAGTTTTCATCTACAAACACATTACTTAATTTAGAATTATTAGCAACGGCTGCATCTTTTGACTTGAAACCCGAAATAAAAGCTCCAGATTCTTCAATGGAATTTGGCGGTGGTGGTTTTAGTGGTGGTGGTGCGGGCGAAAATTTTTAACCCTGAATAAACTGCTTCAAATCATTAGCATCAATTCCATCATGAGTGGATGAAAAAACGGCTTTCCCATTTCTAATTACAATAATTTGTGGTGATTGATGTTCAACTTTATAACGATGTGCCATTTCATTAGAAATATCTCTATGATTTAACAAATCCAACAAATACCAATCTATTTTATCTTCTGTATAATTAAATTCAGCATCAAATCGCTTTAATGCAAAACGACTAATACTACAGCGTGTACTGTGTTTAAAAAGTACTACAGGTTTTGTTTGAGAAATTTCATCAACTTCATCCAATAATTTAATATCACCTAAAGTATAAAACTTAGCTTCTACTCTATTTTCATTCTTTTCTTCTGAATCATTTCCTCCGAATATTTTATCTAAAAATCCCATTTTTGTCTTGTTTTAGGACATTTTGACTGTTTTTATGATAAATATCATGAGAAACAAGTCATTTTGTCATTAATTTTGTATAGGTACATTTTTTGATTTGTACACTGCAAATGTAAAACAAATTAGCTAATTCATTTGTAAGCAATCGAACAGAATAAACATTAACAATATAAACAAGAGAATCTGAACTAAATTCAGATTAAAAAACATATGAACTTAAATAACTTAACAATCAAATCGCAAGAAGCTTTGCAACAAGCACAGCAAATTGCACAGAGTCTCGGCCATCAACAAATAGAAAATGAACATATTTTCAAAGGTTTGTTGGAAGTTGACGAAAATGTAACTCCGTTTATTTTAAAAAAACTAAATGTAAATGTTGATCTTTTCAAAAAAGTTTTGGACAGTACATTACAAAGTTTTCCAAAAGTAACAGGTGGCGAAATTCAATTGTCTCGTGATGCATCGTATATGTTGAACGAAGCCATTGCTATTGCAAAAAAAATGAATGATGAATACGTTTCCATCGAACATTTAATTTTAGCCATTTTCAAATCAAAAAGTAAAGTAGCACAAATCCTAAAAGATCAAAGTGTAACCGAAAAAGGATTAGAAAGCGCTATTGCCGAATTAAGAAAAGGAGAACGAGTTACCTCAGCTTCTGCGGAAGAAACATATAATGCCTTAAACAAATACGCTAAAAACCTAAACGAATTAGCCAAAAGTGGAAAATTGGATCCAGTTATTGGTCGTGATGAAGAAATTCGTAGAGTGTTACAAATTTTAACAAGAAGAACTAAAAACAATCCAATGTTAGTGGGTGAACCTGGTGTAGGTAAAACCGCTATTGCAGAAGGTTTAGCACACAGAATTGTTGATGGCGATGTGCCTGAAAATCTGAAAGATAAAATCATTTTTTCTTTAGATATGGGTGCTTTAATTGCCGGTGCAAAATTTAAAGGTGAATTTGAAGAAAGACTAAAAGCTGTTGTAAAAGAAGTAACATCTGCAGAAGGAGATATTGTCTTATTTATTGATGAAATTCACACTTTAGTGGGTGCTGGTGGTGGTGAAGGTGCAATGGATGCTGCAAACATTCTAAAACCTGCTTTAGCGCGTGGAGAACTTCGTGCTATTGGTGCAACGACTTTAGACGAATATCAGAAATATTTTGAAAAAGACAAAGCTTTGGAAAGACGTTTCCAAAAAATAGTTGTAGACGAACCTGATACAGAAAGTGCCATTTCTATTTTACGTGGAATTAAAGAAAAATACGAAACCCATCATAAAGTTCGAATTCAAGATGATGCTATTATTGGTGCTGTTGAATTATCACAACGTTATATTACCAATCGTTTTCTTCCAGATAAAGCAATTGACTTGATGGATGAAGCAGCTTCAAAATTACGTATGGAAATCAATTCAAAACCTGAAGATTTAGATGTTTTGGATAGAAAAATCATGCAATTAGAAATCGAAATTGAAGCAATCAAACGTGAGAATGATGAAACAAAACTAAAAGGTCTTGGTCTAGATTTAGCTAACTTGAAAGAAGAACGCAACGAAATGTACAGCAAGTGGAAAGCTGAAAAAGACGTTGTAGATAACATTCAAAGTGTAAAACAAGAAATTGAAGATTTAAAACAAGAAGCTGAACAAGCCGAAAGAAATGGTGATTATGGTAAAGTAGCCGAAATTCGTTACGGAAAAATCAAAGAAGCTCAAGAAAATCTGGATGCTTTACAAATACAATTAGCCGAAAATCAATCCGAAAACTCCTTAATAAAAGAAGAAGTTACTCGCGAAGATATTGCTGAAGTTGTTGCAAAATGGACTGGAATTCCAGTAATGAAAATGTTACAAAGTGATCGTGAAAAACTCTTAAACCTAGAAAACGAATTACACAAACGTGTTGTTGGGCAACAAGAAGCTATTGTAGCAGTGAGTGATGCGGTTCGAAGAAGTCGTGCTGGTTTACAAGACATGAAAAAACCAATTGGTTCGTTCTTATTCTTAGGAACAACTGGTGTCGGAAAAACCGAATTAGCAAAAGCTTTAGCTGAATATTTATTTGATGATGAAAGTGCCTTAACGCGAATTGACATGAGTGAATATCAAGAACGTCACAGTGTAAGCCGTTTGGTTGGTGCGCCTCCAGGATATGTAGGTTATGATGAAGGTGGTCAATTGACAGAAGCTGTTCGAAGAAAACCGTATTCTGTGATTCTCTTAGATGAAATTGAAAAAGCACATCCTGATACGTTTAATATCTTGTTACAAGTTTTAGATGAAGGTCGTTTAACGGATAACAAAGGAAGAACTGCTGATTTCAAAAACACCATTATCATTATGACTTCTAATATGGGAAGTGATATTATTCAAGAGAAATTTGATAACTTAAAAGGAAGTATTGAAGCAGCAACAGAAGCTGCAAAAGTTGAAGTTCTTGGTTTATTAAAACAAACTGTTAGACCTGAATTTATTAATCGTATTGATGAAATTGTATTGTTCACACCCTTAACAAATGAAAATATTCGAGAAATTGTTGGCATTCAATTGAAAGGTGTGACTAAAATGTTAGCAAAACAGCAAATAACATTAGATGCAACAACAGAAGCAATAGATTATTTAGCCGAAAAAGGTTTCGATCCTCAATATGGTGCTAGACCCGTAAAAAGAGTTATCCAAAGAGAAGTTTTAAACGAATTATCTAAAGATATCTTATCCGGAAAAATTACAACAGATAGTAAAATTTTATTAGATAGCTTTGATGGAAGTTTAGTTTTTAGAAACGAATAAATTAGTGTTCATTATTTGGTAGTAGTTTTAATTTGCTATTGAACTCGAAATTGATTTTGTTTAGTTAGTTTTATTAAAAACTCCCAATGTTCTAATGTGAATATTGGGAGTTTTTTTATCTAAATTCTTTTATTTAGCATTCCTTCAAAAAGAAATTAGTTAAAATATCTGTTTCAAAACTCATATTCTTCATTAAAAAAAACCAAAAATTATCAGTTATATAAACTATGAATAATATAAGATTTTTAAATCACAGTATCAAGTCATTTTATTAACCTACTTTTACTTCAATTGTTACTTAATACAGTTTTAGTTAATGGGTATAAAACCAACACGAGAAGATAAGACTTGCCAAAATTGTAATCATGTGGTACAGGATCGTTTTTGTCCTAAATGTGGGCAGGAAAATATTGAGACTAGAAAAAGCTTCCGTCACATCTTTAGTCATTTTCTAAAAGATTTAACCCATTATGATAGCAAGTTTTGGAAAACTATCTTTACCTTGTTTTTTAAACCAGCTGCTTTATCTAAAGCTTATATTTCTGGTAAAAGATTGCGCTACTTGGATCCTTTTCGACTTTACCTTTTTATCAGTTTTATTACCTTTCTTACATTGTCCTTATTTTCTGTTACTACCCCTGATGTTAAAGACACTCCTAAAGTAATACAGACAAAAGAAAACAACATTCCGTCGATTGATTCATTACATATTAAAGAGAAAAGTATTGATGGGTTGACGAAAATTGGGTTGATTACACAAAAGAATAATGATACTATTAAGAAGATTTTAAAAGAATCTGATGCGACTCATTCAAAGGAAATTCATACAAAGGAAGTTCATTCTAAAGAAAATAATGATAAAGGCCTTTTTAAACTGGGTTACAAAAATCTAGCAGAATTAGATTCACTTCAAAAAACAGGTTCAGAAAACTTGGAAGAGAATACAACTAAATATTGGTTTCTAAAGAAATGGCTTAGTGTTGAAGAAGAACGAACTGAAAAAGAGATTTTTACTGATTTTAAAATGTCATTCAGTAAGAATTTCCCTAAGGTAATGTTCTTGTATTTACCTCTTTTTGCATTTATTTTATATCTTTTTCATAATAAAAAACATTGGTTTTATTTTGATCATAGCATCTTTACCTTACATTATTTTTCGTTTCTGCTATTAATGACTTTAGCTCTTTTCTTTGTTGATAAATTAAAACCTTTAGCCGAAACCTATCCTAATATTGCATGGTTACATTTTGGATTGAAGACTTTGGGTTATGTATATATGCTCTATTACTTCTTTCCTGCACACCGTCTTTTTTATGGTGATAAATTTTTTCTTTCTTTTTTTAAAAGCAGTCTAGTTTATATCATTAATATCATCTTGTTTAGTGTCATGTTAATTCTGTTTAGTTTGTACACTTTTTTAAATTTAAATTAAAATGTATAACCTATCATTACTTGATTTATCTTTGAAGACCTTTAAAAGAAAATGGATAAAGAATTAACTCCTTTAAATAATACTAAAAGTCATCAAACTGAAGACAAGCAAGACAGTGCTATGGAATTAATTATTGCTAATAAAAAACTTGCTTTTCAACTCGTTGAGAAAGAAAAAAGAGCCGCTGAATTATTGATTACCACATCAGAACTTGCCTTTCAACTTATTGAAAAAGATAAACGTGCTGCTGAATTAGTGATTGCAAACAAAGAATTAGAATATCAAAATCAAGAAAAAGAAAATCGTGCTGCCGAATTAGCGATTGCCAATAAAGAGCTTGCTTATCAAAACAAAGAAAAAGAAAAACGCGCGGCCGAATTAGTTATTGCTAATAAAGAGTTGGTATTTCAAAATAAAGAAAAAGAAAAACGCGCGGCCGAATTAGTTATTGCTAATAAAGAGTTGGTATTTCAAAATAAAGAAAAAGAAAAACGTGCCTCAGAATTATTAACTGCAAATAAAGAACTTGCGTTTCAAAATAAAGAAAAAGAAAATCGTGCTGCTGAATTGGTGATTGCCAATAAAGAGCTTGCTTATCAAAACAAAGAAAAAGAAAAACGCGCGGCCGAATTATTGATTGCTAATAAAGAATTGGAATCGTTTACGTTTATTTCAAGTCATGACTTACAAGAACCTCTTAGAAAAATACAAACTTTTTCAAGTAGAATTCTAACGGAAGAATATGATTATTTATCGGCAAAAGGAAAACACTATTTTGAACGTATGCAGCTTTCGGCATTGCATATGCAAACTCTTATTAATGATTTAATTGCTTATTCTCGTACGAATAAAACAGAAATGAAGTACGAATATAGTGAGTTGAATAAAATTGTTGGAGAAGTAATGATTACACTTGATAAAGAATTGAAGAAAAAAAATGTTACGATTGAGTTACATCAAATATGTGAACTTAAGATTATCAAATTTCAGTTTCATCAACTATTACAAAATCTTATCAGTAATGCTATTAAATTCTGTAAATTAGAGGTTAACCCACACATCATCATCAAAGGTGTTTTTGTAAAATATGATGCATCAAATACCGAAAAATTTATGCTAAAAGAAAATCATTATCATATTAGCGTTAGCGACAACGGTATTGGGTTTGATCCTCAATTTAAACATAGAATATTTGAAGTTTTTCAGCGCTTAAATCAAAAGAACGATTATGAAGGAACAGGTATTGGATTAACTATCGTGAGAAAGATTGTGGAAAATCATAATGGAATTATTACAGCAGATAGTGAAATAGATAAAGGAGCTCGATTTGATATTTATATTCCTGCTAATTAATAATAAGTCTAGCTTTTTCTTTGAAGCTAACTTTACGATTAATTTCTTCAAACCATAAAAAAAGCCACCCAATTTCAGGCAGCTTTTAAAGAATAATAATTAACCAAATTTATTATAAAATTATTTTGGCATTACAACTGTATCAATTGCGTGAATAACTCCGTTTGAAGCAGCAACGTCAGCCATTGCAACAGTAGAACTATTTCCGTTTGCATCAGTCAAGACTACTTTACCATCTTTTAAGCTTAAATCAATTTTACCTCCTTGTACAGTAATTACAGTAAATTTACCGTTGTTTTTGTTTATTGCATCAATTACAGCTGCAGCTTCAAATTTACCAGCAACAACGTGATACGTTAAAACACTTTTTAATTTTTCTACATTTTCTGGTTTTAATAAATTATCAACTGTTCCAGCTGGTAATTTAGCAAATGCATCGTTCATTGGAGCAAAAACTGTAAATGGACCTTCACTACTTAACGTTTCAACTAAACCTGCTGCTTTAACTGCCGCAACTAAAGTTGTAAAATTCTCATTTCCGACAGCTACGTCAACAATTGTTGTTGGTGTAACTTCTTCCACTACTTCTGTAACTGTTTCTGTTGAATCAACAGCAAAACCTTCGTCTTCTGCTTTTTTTCCATCTGCACATGAAGACATTACTAATGCTGCGAAAGAAAAAATACTAATTTTTTTTACTAAATTCATCTTTTTAAATATTTAAAGTTGTTAATACATCACAAATGTAATTATTATTTTGTTTAACATTCATAAACAAATGTTAAACAAAAAATAAATATTTTTTTGGCATAAAAAAACCCAATTAAAAAAATTGGGTTTAGAAATACTAATTTAAGTTTTAATGCTCTCTCATTTTTTCATGAGCAGAACTTAAGACTCTTTTTACTTTGTTTAATGCGTTGTTAAAAGCTTTTTCGATTGTATCAGCATGATCCGTAACTGCAACAGGCTCTTTTTTTGCTACCCTAACCTCAATTAAGCATCTTTTATCGTTTTTACCAAATTTCTCACTATTTTCGTCTCCAAAATGAACCTCTACTCTTGTTATTAAGTTGTCAAAACGTTCTAATTCAGTACTTATCTCATTCGAAAAAAAGTTAGTTAATCGCTCACTATTTTCAATGTGGTTGTCGGTGTTAATTTGTATTTGCATATAGTTTTATTGTTTTTTATTAATACCCTAAATTTACAGCTATTTCGAGACTTTTCAAAAAAAATTAGGATAAGTTTAGTATTTAATTTAAACTAGGTTTCAGATTAAATATTAAGCTTATTAATCACGTTCCAATAAAATAATCTTGCCGTCAAAACAATGAGAAAAACTAATAAGCAACTTTCCTAGCCTATTAAAATTGAAAAAAATCAAATTTCTTTATCCATGTTCAAAACTCAAAAAATCCTCATAATCAATGTTTTACAAAGTCAAACCGTTTCATCTGCGCTCCAAAAATAAAGAGATAAACTTATAAACAACATCACAAACCATATAAATTTATAATTTTATCTAATTTCTATTACCTGTGTTTCAAAATAAATCAATCTTTCCGTAAATTTGCTTTTTTTAAACTATTCTGATGTCAAAAACTATTACTTTTTTAATCCTTTTTATTAGTTTCAACTTATTTTCTCAAGAATATAACGTTCCTTATCGAAAAGGGAATCTTTGGGGTTTTGCTGATAAAAATGGTAAAATCAAAGTTGAACCTAAATATGATTCCATCAACCCAGAAATGAATAACTTTAGGTGGTTTGTATATCAAAATAATAAAATTGGTGTCATTGATGAAAATGGTGTTGAGAAGTTAAAACCAACTTACGATTCTATTTTTAGAAAACCCGTTCATAGCAGATATAACGAGTTTATTGTTTACAAAGACAATCGCTTAGGTTATTATGATATGGATGGAAATTTTTTACTTCCTATTCAATATAAATCAATAGATAAAGCTGAAAATGATAGTTTTAATGAATTAGAAATCAAGTTTTTTGTTCTGAAACACAATGAAACTAATTTTAAATTAATCACTACAACTGAAACTGAAATCCTAACAAATATTGATGATTATAAAGAAACAAACAATGGTTTTTACATCATAAAAAAGGATAATAAATTCGGAGTTTACAATACCATTAAAAACAAATGGAAAATAAATAACGAATATGATAGCATTAAGTATTTTGATTACAAAGATTTTCACGAACCCAAAGAACCTTATAAAAACATAAAATACTATGGCATAAAAGACAATGCTTATTTTTTATTTACGAGAGATTTTGAAATAATAAAAACAAATGTCAATAAGTTTGAAGACTTTTTTAATGTTCCAAATATGGAAGAATATGAAATTATGTCTTCTATAGAATCAACCGTAAGCTCGAGTACTTTTGAAACTAAATTAGTTACTGGTGAAGCTTTTGTTGAGAATAATGCTTATAAATCCAAAGATTTTTATAAAAATCGATTAAAAATTGAAATCATAAAATATAAAGGAAAATACAGTGCAATTACAAACAGTTTAAGTTTCGACAGTAGTAAATCTAAACAATTTGATGAAATCAAACTAATCAAAAAGACTTATAACGATTCTTATGATTGCACATTTGCTTTAGTAAAATCAAAAAAGAAATGGCAACTATTAGACTTAGTTAAGAATGAAGTAATTCCAGATATTGTATTTGATGATACAGAATTTCATAAAAAGTTTCAAAATATTTTAATCCTAAAAAGTAAATCTAAAATAGGAATGTACATAATGAGCGATGATTACAATAGAGAAGTAGCTGTTACTATTAATCCTAGTTATGACTATATATCTAGTTTTAAATATATGTATTCTTTAGATTATAATTACAATTCTTTTAAAGTCTGTTATTTCAATAAAAACGGAAAACTTTGTCCTGTAGGAACTAATGGCGTAAAATATTATGAAGATTAATTATTTATAAGTCAAACTACAATTTTTCATAAAATGGACTAAAATAAAACCCTTTCAGCTTGCACTGAAAGGGTTTTTAGTAAAATTACTTTTTGTTAAAAATAATCTTAACTAACCAATCTTAAATATATAATTATTCCTTTTTCTTACTATCTATTATAGCTCCCGTTCCGGCTCCAACTCCAGCTCCGGCTAAACCACCAATAATAGCACCTTCACCTTTTTTCTTACTTACAATTGCTCCTGTTACTGCACCTACTCCAGCTCCAATTACAGCTCCTTTTGCAGCTCCACTCCATTTCTTTTTAGCTGGTGTTGCAGCAGTTTGATTTACAATTACAACCTCTTTTTGTTGAGCTTGTTGTATAACCATAACATTGTTCATTGAGTCAATTACTCTTTGTTTTGCATATTCAATTTTCAATGAATCTATAGTGGCTTCTTTAGCAAAATCTGCATCTGACTTATCTGTATTTTTACACGATATAAAAGCCAATCCTACAAGCAATAAACTTATCTTTTTCATATTGTTATATTTAATTATTAATAACATTACAAACTTACAACCAGTAACTCAACAATGTTTTATATTATTATTGCAATTTGTTATATAATTACTCTAACATCTAATATAAAAAAGTGAACATCAGTACTGAACAAAAAAAGGACTTCTAATAAGAAGTCCTTTTTAATAAATATATTTTAAAACTAATCTCTTGTAAAATCAAAACTTTGACCTGCAACATTTAGATTAAAACTTTTCTTGTCATCAGAAAACTTAATTTCCATTCCTTGAGAAGCTTCAACAAATGTTCCATTTCCTTTGTCTTCTACTTCCATTTCCTCTCCATTTCCTCCAACAATTAATTTATCGCCATCCTCATAAATATTTACTTTAATAGGTATTTGTTTACTTGAATACTCTCCTACATAAGCAGCGTATTTACCCGGTTTTGGAGCTTCATATCCTTTTGATTTCCATACATTATTATCATCATTTGAATCTGGTAGAAGATTTTCTGGATCAATAGTTACTTTCTTAATCTCTTCTGTAGAATCATGACTAAATGACCAAGAAGTATTACGTTGCCAAACTTCAACCGGTAATTTTACAATCTCTTTTTTACCAGAAACCATTTCAATTTCTAAAGTAACTGGCATTGCCATTTTTTCAAAATTTTCAATTGAAATAATAGCACCATTTTTAGGGTTGTTTTTAACGTACTTTACCCCAGTTACACCTTGATCTAATCTCCAGTTGTTTATAATCCAACCTCTCCAGAACCAACCTAAGTCTTCTCCAGAAACATTTTCCATAGTTCTAAAGAAATCATCTGGTGTTGGGTGTTTATAAGCCCATCTTTCTACATAAGTTCTGAAAGCTGTATCAAAACGATCTTTTCCTAAAACTTCATTACGTAGTAAATCTAAAGCAGTGCCCGGTTTCATATAGGCTAAAAGTCCAAGATTACGCTCTTTTAAACCATCTGGAGCTGAATAAACAGGTTCTAATGAAGGACCTGTCATCATTTCTGCCATTCTATGCATATTAAATTTTCTATCTTTATATTCACCTGCATTAAAGTCTTCTGCACTTACTCCGTTGATAAAAGTATTAAAACCTTCATCCATCCAAGCAAATTGTCTTTCGTTAGAACCAACAATCATTGGAAACCAAGCGTGTCCAAATTCGTGATCTGTAACTCCCCATAAACTAGAACCTTTTGAAGTGTATTTACAAAATACAATCCCAGGATATTCCATTCCACCTTCATTACCTGCAACGTTTATAGCTGCTGGATAAGGATATTCGAACCATCTTTTTGAGTATCCTTCGATACTTGCTTTAGTATATTCTGTAGAACGACTCCATGCTTTTTGCCCTTCACTTTCAATTGGATAAGCCGAAATTGCCATTGCTTTTTTACCACTTGGCAAATTAATACGAGCTGCATCAATTATAAAAGCTGCTGAAGAAGCCCATGCAACATCACGAGAATTTGTCATTTTAAACTTCCATGTTTTGGTTCCGTTAGCAGATAATTTTGCTAAATCATCAGATGAACGAACCATAACTGTTGCCTCACTTTCTTTAGCTTTAGCCCAATTTGCTTGCTCTGAAGCACTCATAACTTGAGAAGCATTTGTAATATCACCAGAACAAACCACAAAATGATTTGAAGGAACTGTTATAGCTATTTCAAAATTCCCATATTCACAATAGAATTCTCCTGCTCCTAAATAAGGTTGTGTATTCCATCCTCTTACATCATCATAAACAGCAACTTTTGGATACCATTGAGCAATTGTATAAATTGTTCCGTTTTTAGTTGGTAAATATCCCATTCTATCAGAACCATATTCTGGAGAAACAAAAGAAAAATCCATACTAACTTTTGCTTTTCCACCGTTTGGTTTTAAAGAATTATTTAAGATAATTTTCATTCTTGTATCAGTAACTTCATATTTAACGGCTTTTCCGTCAACCATTACTTTAGCTACTTTTTGTCCACCATCAAACTCTTCTCCTTTAGCTCCATTTCTAGAACCACTAACAGGAACAACTGCGTTTCCACGAGAATCTTTAGCAAATAAGTTTTGATCTAAATACATCCAAATAAAATCCAATTGATCTGGACTATTATTAGTGTATGTCATTTCTACAGAACCATCTATTTGTTTAGCTGCTTCATTTAAGTTAGCCGTTAGCTTGTAATCAGCACTATTTTGCCAATATTTTGAACCCGGTTGTCCACTTGCAGAACGATATTCCGTACCGTTTTTAGTATAAAAATTAGGTGCAAATGCATCTACATAACTGTATTTGTTTTCTTTAGTTTCTTTTGCATCTTGCGCTTGAATACTAGAAAACCCAATACATAAAGCTACAACTGTAATAGCTTTTGAGAAAAAGTTTTTCATGGTAAAAGTTTTTTGTTTAGTTTATTAGTCAAATAAACGAATTTTTTGTTACAATATTACCATAATTTGTATATTCACACCTTAAAATATTTGTTAATGCTTACTTTAAACTTTACACCTTTTCCAATTCTTGAATCTGAACGATTACGCTATAGAAAATTAAATAATGAAGATGCTAAAGAAGTTTTTGAATTAAGAAGTAATCCAGAAACCATGAAATACATCCCAAGACCATTAGTAACTAATATAGATGAAGCTTTATCACATATAAAACTCATTAATGATAAAGTTGATGCAAACACAGATATCAATTGGGCAGTTACAGAAAAAGACAACGACAAATGCATTGGAATTATGGGCTTCTTTAGAACACAACCCGAAAATTACAGAACAGAATTAGGTTACATGATTTTACCGGAACATCATAACAAAGGATATGTTACGGAAGCTGTAAAAACCATCCTAAATTATGCTTTTAATGAACTTAATTTTAACTCCATTGAAGCTAGAATTGACCCCAATAATTTAGCTTCTGAAAAGGTATTACATAAAAATGGTTTCGTTAAAGAAGGACACTTAATTGAGAACTTCTTTTATAACGACCAATTTCTCGATAGTGTTATTTATTCCTTATTAAAACGAAATTTTAAGAAACCATAATGATAATTACGATTAAAGATACTAACCATAGTGCATCAATTAATAATAAAGGTGCTGAGCTATTTGAATTTACAAAAGACAAAACCAATTATATTTGGACCATAGATGAACAGTTTTGGAATAAGACTTCTCCGATTCTTTTTCCAATTGTTGGTCGATTAAAAAATGATTCTTATACTTTAAATGAAAAAGTATATAAACTTCCAAGACATGGTTTTGCAAGAGATTGTGATTTTGAAGTAATTCATCAAAAAGAAAATGAAGTCGTTTTTTCATTAAGAGAAAGTCAGGAAACTTTAAAAATGTATCCTTTTGAATTTGAATTACAAATTAAATATACTTTAGAAAATAACAAACTCACTATTTCATATAAAGTTATAAATCATTCCGAGAACTCAATGCCTTTTAACATTGGTGCTCATCCTGCATTTGCTATGAATGGTAATTTTGAAGATTATAGTTTGCAATTCAATAAAAATGAGGAGTTTGAAACACATCATTTAGAAAATGAATTGTTTAATGCTAAAACTGATTTGGTTGAGAGCGATAAAGGAAAAATTCCTCTAACCTATTCCCTTTTCGAAAAAGATGCTTTGGTTTTTAAACATTTAAAATCAAATGAACTATCTATTTTAAAAGAAAACAATCCATATTTGAAGATTAATTATGAAGGCTTTCCTTTTTTAGGAATTTGGACAAAACAAAATGCTCCTTTTTTATGTGTTGAACCCTGGTATGGTCACGCTGACGAAAAGACATCTAATGGAAATTTTCATGATAAAAAAGCTATTCAAGTTTTAAATTCAAAAGCGAGTTTTATAGCATGTTTTAAAATTATCATTTTTTAAGAAAGATATTGTAATAAAAAATATATTAATATTTAACAACCCTATTCATCCTCACTTTTGTCAGGCATTATATAGGCTCCATTACTTATCATTTGGTTTTTAAATTGAATAGTATCTAATTTTTCATTACTTACAATTACTTGTTTATTGTAAGAACACGATTTTAAAATTAGTACTAAAAACAACACTAAAAACAATAAAGTAAATATATTTTTCATTATTAACTTTGGTTAATTATTTCAACTAAACTATTAAGAAAAATGTTATAATTCTTACTATTTTTAAATTAATCGATAAAAGTTGTTTTTTAATCGACAAGAAACCCATTCAAATTCAATTATCTGAATGGGTTTGTATATTAATGATAAATAAATTGTTATTAAACTGCTAATAAAGCATTTATTCTAGTTGAAAGTCAAAATATTTTTTATGTATAAAAAAACACAAAATAGAGATTACTTTATTAATGAACTTTGATTATTAACAAATCACTAAATCCTTTATTTTGAGGAATATCTAAATTATTACTTTGGGTTTGACCAACTATTACATAGCCTTTGTCTTTTAACTCTATGGCATCATATCCAAAATCAAAATTTGTGCCTCCAAAAGTTTTTTGCCACAACATTTTTCCGTTTGGACTAATTGTAAATGCCCAAAAATCATTTTCTCCCTTATTTTCTGTAATGTCTCCATCCACACTTCTAGTATGTCCTGAAATTAAGAAATTACCATTTGAAATCATTCGAATAGAATTTGAAGTATCAAACCCTGTACCTCCAAATGATTTATTCCATAATAATCTTCCATAATCATCAATACTTATTATCCAAACATCATTAGCTCCTTTGTTTGAAGAAATATCACCATCCAAACTGTTAGACGTTCCTGTAATCAAATACGTATTATTTATATTTTTTACAATTCCATAGGCTTGGTCTAATTCTGACCCTCCATAAGATTTTTTCCAAACTAATTCTCCAACTGAATTCACTTTAACAGCCCAATAATCATAGCTTCCATGATTATCATTAGCGTCAAAATCACTACTCTCAGAATATCCAACCATTACAAATCCTCCATCATTTGCTTCAACTACATCAAAAACTCTATCATTTTGTGTTCCTCCAAAATACTTATCCCAAAGTTTATTCCCATTTGCATCTAATTTTTGTCCATAAAATTCTCCAACACCATGTAAAACCCCTTTACTATTATTATTTTTTCCAATTCCTGCATAATCAACATAACCAACAACAAAATATCCACCATCTGAAGTATTAATTATTTTGTGTGCGTGATCATGACTCATAAATCCATGACTTTTTGCCCAAATAAGATTACCTTGAGAATCAGTTTTAAATATAAAAAAATCGTGCATTCCTAAATTACTCGGAACTTCTCCATCACTACTTTTACTATATCCTGCAACTACTAAAGTTCCATCAGTATTTTCAATTACGCTATAACCTAAGTCATCTTCAGAACCACCATATGTTTTACTCCAAAGTAAATTTCCATCTGCATCATATTTAGACAACCAAATATCTTCCAGTGCATATTTTTTATCTGTTATATCTCCGTCATTACTTTTAGTGCTTCCAATTACTATGAACCCTCCATCTTGAGTTGCTATTGTTCCATGAATTTCTTCAATATCTGAACCTCCAAAAGATTTAGACCATATTTTTTGTCCATTAAAATCGTTTGCTTCTTTATACACATTGTCATCTTCATTATTACAAGACGCAAAAAATAGTATTGATATTAATAAAAATATTTTTTTCATTATTCAATAATTAATTTTTTAGAAATTGTTTTATTTACAACCACCATGTATAGTCCTGTAGTGAATTCTGATGTATTAATTTCAAAATCATTTGAATTTATATTTTTATATGATTTGATATTTTGACCAATCGTATTAAAAACCTCAACCGAAGTAATTATTTCATTAGAAGTAATTGTTGTTAAATATTTTGAAGGATTTGGATGCATACTAAATGATTGTTTTTCGAAATTTTCATTTGATAAAGCAGCACTTTTTCTAACTACAAACAAACCTCTTTCAATATCACTTATAATAATATTTCCGCTTGCAAAATAAGGATAAACACTCCAAGCTCCATTAAATGAATTTGAATTACTTGTTGGATATGTGTCAAAAAAACCAATCTCATTCATTGTTCCAGCGTTTATTGATGAAATATCTAATAAACGTAAACCTGCTCTATAATTTGCTAAATAGAAATCGTTTCCTTTTGTATAACCATTATGATCTATAGCTGGTGTTACTCCAAAATAATTAGACTTTAAAACAGGTGCGTCTAAATCTGTCATGTCTATTATTAGCGTTTTTGTATTGAATCCAAAATTAGATTCATCTAACTCATCACCTGCTAAAAAATATTTATGATCATCTGTTAACCAACCTTGATGAGTATATGAAGTATTTGAATATGAAAAAGTGGATAATAATATTGGTGTAGCTTTATTTGTCACATCCACTACTACAACTTTATCTTCGTTTGCACCAAAAAATATTTCTTTCCCAACATGCTGTGTATCAGGGCCATTATATATCACAATATGTGCATCATGACTATAATCTTGTGCACTATAACCTCCGGCTGCTACAGGCATGACTGGATTTTGAATATTTACAAAATGTGGTCCACCAGAAAAAGTAGTCGATCCAATAGCATAAGCATAACCAGTTGCCTCATTAATAGCTATATTATGACATTTTCCAAAACCAGTATAATGGGCATCTGAAGTAAATGTTTGAGGTGAAGTAACATTTCTTAATCTAGTTAAATCAAAAACTTGCATTCCATGATTAGAAGCTTCACTAACAATAAAGGCATGATTATTATAAACTTTTATATCTCTCCAAGTACTATTTGAAGTAGCTGTAGGCAATTTTCCCAAATAAATTGGAGAAATTGGATTTGTAATATTTACAAAAGCAGTATGACTCGTTAACCCAATTATTGCATATTCATTATTATTTAATGGATCAGTCCAGCCCCATATATCATTGAACTCAGCATTTAACAAACCACCAAGTTGGGTTTTTGTCATATTAGACATTAAATCAATATTATTACAAGGATAAATCCCTGCCATACCAGAAGAACATGGAGTTTGTGCAAATACAATTGCTGAATAGATAAAAATTAAATTAAATAAATATTTCCTTTTCATTATATTATTTTTTTGACAAATATAACAATTATATATAATAAAAAAAGGACGCAAATTTGCGTCCTTTTAAATGTAAAATATTTTTTTGTTTAGAATAAAAATTTAACACCAACTTGTAAGTTACCAAAAGTTCTATCTGCTACAGAATTCATTGGATTTGCATTAAAGTTAAATTCAGTTGTTTTGTCTCCTACATCTGGAGTAGTTGTTGTAGAATTTACATTTAATATAGTAAACGAAGTTTCAACTGTTAACCATTTATTTACAATGTAGTCAAAGCCAGGTGAGACTTCTAATCCAAAAGAAGACATTTTATCATCTGAAATTTTGTCTTTTCCAAACATAACTGGTAAAGCAGCTTGACCATAAAAATAAAGATTTCCACTTACATTCCAATATTTTCTAACTAATGGCTTAACAACAAAAGTATTACTTTCAGCTGTTGTTAAAGATCCTATTTCAGATTTGTTAGAAATACTTCCAACTCCTAAACCAAGAGAAACAGAAGGACTTGTAAAATATCCTACAATAGGTAAAATCATGTTAGAAGTTGATTTAACGTCTCCTGTTTTTTCAGAACCAAAAGATACTTGTCCTGCAACCCACAAAGTTCCTTGTAAACCCTCTTGAGCAAATGAAGAAAGACTAAATAATGATACTACTGCAATTAAAATTAATTTTTTCATTTTGTTTTTGTTTTAAAATTATAGTACAAATTTATCAACAACAAAACGTGCATTAAATGATAAAAATCATTGTTTAAAAAATATTTTAAAGATTAAAAAAATATTGCATTTTTAATGTTTTACCTTACATTTGCAGTCTTATGCTGAAAACGATTAATATATTTAACAAAAGAGCTAGATTTGACTATGAAATATTAGACAAATATAATGCTGGTATTGTATTAACTGGTACAGAAATTAAATCTATTCGTTTAGGAAAAGCTTCTATTGCCGAAAGCTTTTGCGAGTTTCATAATAACGAACTTTTCATAATAAATTCACATATTGAAGAATACCAATATGGAACACATTACAACCACAAATCTAAAAGTGAACGTAAATTACTTTTAAACAGAAAAGAATTAAAGAAGTTAGAAAAAGATAGTCAAAATAAGGGCTTAACGATTGTTCCTTTAAAACTTTACACTAACGAAAAAGGTTTAGCTAAACTTGAAATTGCTTTAGCTAAAGGAAAGAAAAACTACGATAAACGTGAGTCATTAAAAGAAAATGATACCAAAAGAGATATTGATCGAATAAAAAAATCATTTTAGGTTTTTTTTATTTAAATTTATGACTAAATTTGTCAAGAATTTAAATGTCATTATCATGAATGTTTTATTAAAAAATGCTAGAGAGCAAAAAAATCTAAAAACTCGTGAGTTAGCGCAACTAATTGGTATAGATCAAGCATTGATAAGTAAATTTGAAAATGGATCAAGAAAACCAACTAAAGAGCAAGTAAAAAAATTATCCGAAGTTTTAGAAATTGATTATGAAATTTTAATCATAGAATGGATTAAAGCAAGAATTTTATATGAAATTAAAGATGAAGAATTTGGTTTAAAAGCTTTACAATTAGCCGAAGAAGAAGCAATTTATAATGCAGCCTTTAAAAGAAAACCTCTTTCAAAGAATTTGCAAGCTATTTTAGTTGATATAGATTTATTAAAAAAAGATTTAGATAATTTTAGACAGTTTGATAGTTTTAGAATTGCTCAAGCTTTAGAGTTAGAGTACACTTTTGAAAGCAATAAAATTGAAGGAAACACCTTAACTTTAAGAGAAACTGATCTAGTAGTTAATGAAGGTTTGACAGTTTCAGGCAAAAGTATGCGAGAGCATCTTGAAGCTATAAATCATCAAGAAGCAATTTCTTATATTAAACAATTATTAGATCGTAATTTTTCATTAAACGAAAGAGAATTGCTGTCTATTCATAATCTTATTCTTCGTGGAATTATTCCAGAAGATGCAGGAAAATATAGAAAAGTTCAAGTAATGATAAAAGGAAGTGAACATATGCCACCACAACCTTTTTTAGTTGCAAAAGCTATGGAAGATTATTTTATTTGGTTTTTAGAAAATAAAAATAAAATGCATCCAATAATCCTAGCAGCAGAAATGCACGAAAGATTAGTCACTATTCATCCTTTCATAGATGGAAATGGAAGAACTTCTCGTTTGGTTATGAATTTAATTCTTCTACAACACGGTTATGTAATTGCTAATATCAAAGGTGATTATGATACAAGAATGAAATATTATAAATCTTTAGAAATTGCGCAAACTTCAAACAATAAAGAAGATTTCTTATTGTTTATTGCACAAACCGAAAAAGAAAGTTTAGAAAGATATGTTTCAATAATCAAGCAATAATATTAAGCGAATTCAAGAAAAAAGGATTCGCTTTTTAATTTTTATCTTCTAAAAGTGGCACAAATCTAAATTCACCAAATTCATGCTTTTCAAATTGGGTTTCGCTTTTACGAATTAACATCGTCATAATTTGATGTTCTTCGCCCAAAGGAATAACCAACTTACCTCCTATTTTCAATTGAGCCATCAAAGGTTGTGGAATAAAAGGTGCTCCAGCCGTTACAATTATACTGTCAAAAGGGGCAAATTCTGGCAAACCCTTATAACCATCTCCAAAAATTACTTTTTTAGGTCTAATGCCTAATTTTGGTAATAAAAGAGATGTCTTTTTGAATAATTCATTTTGCCTTTCAATAGTGTAAACTTTTGCTCCCATTGTGCATAAAACAGCCGTTTGATAACCACTTCCTGTACCTATTTCAAGAATAGTATCATCCTTTTTTACCTCTAAAAGTTGACTTTGAAAAGCTACTGTATAAGGTTGTGAAATCGTTTGATCAGCTGCAATTGGAAATGCTTTATCTTGATAAGCAAAATCTTCAAAACTAGAATTCAAAAACAAGTGTCTTGGAATAATTTTTATAGCTTCTAAAACATTTTTATCAGTAATTCCTTTTCCTTCAAGTAATTTAGCTAATTGGTTTCGAAGACCTTGATGTTTGGCTGTGTTTTTCAATTTGGGATATAAATTTGAATGGTAAAAATACCTTTAAAAAATTAATTTTCAAATTGAAATTTACGAAACTTTTAAACCTATAAATTTTTAAACTCTAAACTAAAATAGTACTTTTGATAAAATTTAATTTTTATGATAAAAGTCGGAGTTTTAGGTGCTGGTCATCTTGGAAAAATACATTTACGATTATTACAACAATCTGAAAAATATGAATTAGTTGGTTTCTACGATGATAATCTAGAAAACGGAAAAAAAGTAGCAGCCGAATTTGGCTACAAACAATTTGACACAATTGCTAGATTAATTCACGCAGTTGATGTTGTAGATATCGTAACTCCTACTCTTTCGCATTATAAATGTGCCAAAGTTGCCATCAAATCTGGTAAACACGTCTTTATAGAAAAACCAATTTCAACAACTGTTGAAGAAGCAGAAGAAATCATTGCTTTAGCAAAAGAATTTAATATAAAAGGTCAAGTTGGACACGTGGAACGATTTAATCCTGCGTTCATTGCGGTTAAAGATCAAATTGAAAGTCCAATGTTTATTGAAACACATCGTTTAGCCGAATTTAATCCAAGAGGAACAGATGTTCCTGTGGTTTTAGATTTAATGATTCACGATATTGATGCTATTTTGAGTGTTGTAAAATCAAAAGTAAAAGCAGTTCATGCAAGTGGTGTTTCTGTTTTGAGTCAATCACCAGATATTGCCAATGCTCGTGTTGAATTTGAAAATGGTTGTGTTGCCAACATTACTTCAAGTAGAATTTCGATGAAGAATATGCGTAAATCTCGTTTCTTTCAAAAAGACGCTTATATATCAGTAGATTATTTAGAGAAAGTATGTGAAGTTGTAAAAATGAAAGAAGCTCCAGAAGTTCCTGGTGATTTTGACATGATTTTACAAAATGCAGAAGGAGAGAAAAAACAAATCTATTTTGATAATCCAGAAGTTTCTCCAAACAATGCCATTTTAGACGAATTAGAATCTTTTGCAGATGCTATCAATAACAACACAACTCCAACTGTAACATTAACAGATGGAACTGAAGCTTTGCGTGTTGCCTATATGATTATTGATTCGATGAACGAAAAATAATCAGTTTTAGAAAACTATCTGAAACAAATAAAACTAAAAAAACAAAATTTATACAATGAAACAAATAGCCGTAATAGGAGCTGGAACAATGGGTAACGGAATTGCTCACACTTTTGCTCAATCAGGATTTACTGTAAAATTAATCGATATATCTGAAAAATCATTAGAAAAAGGAATGGCAACTATTGCTAATAACTTAGACAGAATGGTTTCTAAAGGAACAATATCTGAAGACGATAAACACAAAACTATTTCAAACATCATTACTTACACAGACATTAAAGATGGTGTTGTTGGTTGTGATTTAGTGGTGGAAGCTGCAACAGAAAATGTTGGATTAAAAATGAAAATTTTTAAAGAATTAAGCGATACTTGTGATCATAATGTGATTTTAGCATCAAACACTTCTTCAATTTCTATTACGCAAATTGCTGCACAAGTTGTTCATCCAGAACGCGTTATTGGAATGCATTTTATGAATCCAGTGCCGATTATGAAATTAGTTGAAATCATTCGTGGTTATTCAACTTCAAACGAGGTGACTAAAATCATCATGGATTTATCAACAAAATTAGGAAAAACTCCAACAGAAGTTAACGATTATCCCGGTTTTGTGGCAAACAGAATATTAATGCCTATGATTAACGAAGCCATCGAAACTTTATACAACGGTGTTGCAGGTGTTGAAGAAATTGATACAGTTATGAAATTAGGAATGGCTCATCCAATGGGACCTTTACAATTAGCTGATTTTATTGGATTAGACGTTTGCCTTTCCATACTTAACGTGATGTATGATGGTTTCAAAAACCCAAAATATGCTCCTTGTCCTCTATTAGTAAATATGGTAATGGCTGGAAAATTAGGTGCAAAATCTGGTGAAGGTTTCTATGACTATTCAGAAAGTAGAAAAGCAGAGAAAGTTTCAAAACAGTTTAGTAAATAAAGTAATTAGTGATTAGTAATTAGTGAATAGCTAGTTATGAATCACTAATTACTAATCACTCAAAAATGAGCAAAATAATTCCTTTTAAAGCCGTTCGTCCTGCAACTGATAAAGTTGGATTGGTTTCGTGTAGAAATTACGATGATTATAGTGCTACTGAGCTTGCTGCTTGGTTAAACTTTAATCCGTATTCATTTTTACATGTCATAAATCCTGCTTTTGCTAATGTACAAAAAATCAGTTTGGATAAACGTTTTAAAGGTGTTGCTCTAAAATATCAAGATTTTAAAAACGAACATATTTTTGAACAAGAAGAAAATCCTGTTTTTTATGTGTACGAAATCGAATCTAAAAAGCAAAAATTCACTGGAATAATTGCAGGAACTTCTGTAGAAGATTATCAAAATAATGTCATTAAAAAACATGAAGACACCTTACAATATCGTGTGGAAATGTTTAAAGATTATTTGCATCAAACGCAATTCAACACTGAACCCGTTTTAATAACTTATCCAGACAGCGTTGAATTAAATACTTGGATTTTACTTAAAAAACAAAGTGAACCTTTATATCGTTTTTCAACCACAAATAAAGAAAAACATACCCTTTGGAAAATTGACACTAATAGTGATATCAATTGGTTGACTTCTCATTTTGAAGCAATTCCAAACTTATATATTGCCGATGGACATCATCGTTCGGCTTCAGCAGAATTACTTTATCAAGAAGACAAGCATTTAAAAAATGAAAATTTGAGATCTTTTATGAGTTTTTTAATTCCTGAAAGTAATGTCAAAATTTATGAGTATAATCGAATTATTCGCGATTTGAATGGTTTTTCGAAAGAAGAATTTTTAATGAAATTAGAAGAAAATTTCATCATAAAAAATAAAGAACAAGAATTGTGGAAACCAGAAGATAAGTTTGAATTTGGAATGTATTTAGATGGAAATTTCTATGCTTTATTTTATAAGAAAAGTAACGATGAAACCAGTATTTTAGAAAATTTAGACGCTCAAGTTTTGTATGACAAAGTACTTAATCCAATATTAGGAATTGAAGATTTAAGAAATGATGAAAGAATTGATTATATTTCTGGAAAACAATCTATTACAGCTATAAAACAAGTCGTGGATGAAGGTGAATATGAAGTTGGATTTATGTTATTTCCATCAAATATTAATGAAATTAAAGCCTTTGCTGATAACAATTTAATTATGCCTCCAAAAAGCACGTATATTGAACCAAAATTTAGAAGTGGTTTGATTGTTTATGAGCTTTAGATTGAAGATTGTTGATTAACGATTTTTGATTGCAGAAGTTTTAAAACTGAAAACTGAACACTGAACACTTTTACAAAATGCAAATAGCAAACAACCTTCAAACCATAAAGTCTCAATTACCTTCAAACGTAACACTTGTTGCTGTTTCTAAAACAAAACCAGTTGCCGATTTGATGGAAGCTTATGAAGCTGGTCAACGTATTTTTGGGGAAAACAAAATCCAAGAAATGACCGAAAAATGGGAAGAAATGCCCAAAGATATTCAATGGCACATGATTGGTCACGTTCAAACTAACAAAGTGAAATACATGGCCGAATACGTTACTTTAGTTCATGGAGTTGATAGTTTAAAATTGCTAAAAGAAATCAACAAACAAGCTAAAAAGCACAATAGAGTTGTTGATGTTTTATTGCAAATGCATATTGCTGAAGAAGAAACAAAGTTCGGTTTAGATGATGATGAATTGGATGAGATTCTGAATCAAGTTCAAAATGACAAATTTCAAAACATCAAAATTATAGGTTTAATGGGAATGGCCACTTTCACAGAAAATCAAAACCAAATCAAAAAAGAATTTCTTCATTTAAAATCAATTTTTGATAAACTAAATACTGAAAATTTACAACTGAACACACTCTCAATGGGAATGTCTGGTGATTATAAATTAGCTATAAATTGTGGAAGTACAATGGTTAGAATTGGAAGTAGTATTTTTGGTGGAAGAAATTATGCAAAATAAATTAGTTAAAAGATAGCAAAAATACTTTCCAACTTTGTAACTTTGTTTCTTTACAACCCTAAAGAAAAAGAAAATTTACGCAATCCTCGACATAGAAACTACTGGTGGACAATTTAATGAAGAAGGAATTACCGAAATTGCTATTTATAAATACAATGGACATGAAGTAGTTGATCAATTCATAAGTCTTGTTAACCCAGAAAAACCGATTCAACCTTTTGTGGTAAAATTGACTGGAATTAACAATGCTATGTTACGTTCTGCTCCAAAATTTCACGAAGTGGCCAAAAGAATTATAGAAATTACTGAAGGTTGCATTGTTGTAGCTCACAATTCATCATTTGATTATAGAATTTTAAGAACAGAATATGATCGTTTAGGTTATAAATTTATTCGTCCTACAATTTGTACGGTTGAATTATCTAAGAAATTAATTCCAGAACAAGCTTCATATAGTTTAGGAAAATTAGTCCGTTCCCTTGGAATTCCTGTTACTGATAGACATCGTGCTAGTGGTGATGCATTGGCAACAGTGAAATTATTTAAACTTTTACTTTCAAAAGATTCCACAAAAGAAATCGTAAAAAGCTATATCAAAACAGAAGTTAAACCAGGAATGGCTCCCAAACTTTTAGATATAGTAGAAAGTTTACCTAGTAAAGTTGGAATCTACTATATTCACAACGAAAATGGTGATTTAATTTATATTGGAAAAAGTAAAAATATTAAAAACAGAATCAACCAACACTTTACTTCAAAAGTTTCAAAATCAATAAAAATACAGAAACAGGTTTATGCTGTAACTTATGAAGAAACAGGTTCAGAATTAATTGCACTTTTAAAAGAAAGCGAAGAAATTAAAATCAACAAACCCATCTACAATAGAGCTCAACGTAAGACTTTATTCAATTTTGCATTATATTCAGAAAAAAACAAAGATGGTTATATTGCTTTAAAAGTAGCCAAAACAGATGGCCGAAAAAAAGAAATAACCTCATTTACATCACTTCAAGAAGGTAAAAATGCTTTATTTAGAATTACAGAAAAATACAATTTATGTCAAAAAGTAAATGGCATTTATGATACTAAAAAAAGTTGCTTTCAATATGATATTAATCAATGCTTTGGGGCTTGTATTGGTAAAGAAAACCCAGAAGAGTACAACAAAAGAGTTCACGATTTTATTCAAAATAATTCGTTCGAAAACAATAACATGGTTCTTATTGACAAAGGTAGAACTAATGGTGAGAGAAGTGCAATTCTTATAGAAAATGGAATTTATAAAGGCTATTGTTTTTATGATTTGAATTACCAAATCACGAATATCGAAATTCTTAAAAATCTTATTATTCCAATGCAAAACAATAGAGATACAATTTCGATAATAAAATCATATATTCGAAAAACTAAACACTTAAAAGTAGTGAAGTTTTAATTGATTATCTTTGTATATATTTAATTAAAATGGTGAGAAAAAAATCTCTTTTTGAAAAATTAAGACAAAAGGCTTTTATTATAATTTACGGAACTAATACAGTTTCTGGAAGACTCTTTGATTTAATTCTTTTAGGCGTTATTGTATTAAGTGTAATACTGGTAATGTTAGAAACTGTTCAAGGTTTTGACACTAAATATCATAAAGAAGTTGTGTTCTTAGAATGGGTTATTACTATTTTCTTTACAGTTGAATATATTTTAAGAATTATTACTACAAAAAAACCATTAAGATATATATTTAGTTTTTATGGAATAATTGATTTAGTAGCTGTTTTACCAATGTATATGTCCCTTTTTGTAGTAGGTTCAAGTGTACTTTCTATAGTTAGAGCATTTCGTTTGTTGCGTTTATTTAAAATTCTTAATCACCCACAATTTACAGGACAATCTTTACATTTAAAAGAAGCCATGATTGCCAGTAGAGGTAAAATTGTAGTATTTATATATTTCGTACTTATTAGTGCTGTTTTTATTGGCTCTTTAATGTATGTGGTTGAAGGTCCAGAAAGTGGATTTACAAGCATTCCAATAAGTATTTATTGGACTATTGTAACTTTAACTACTGTTGGTTATGGTGATATTTCTCCAATAACACCTTTAGGACAATTTATTGCTTCATTTGTAATGATATTAGGTTACGGAATTATTGCTGTTCCAACTGGAATTGTTTCTGCTGAATACACAATGACTAAAAAAATTCGTAGTGGTACAATTACTCCAAATAAAACAGATAAATCTTGTTCAGTTTGTGGTAAAAACGATCAAAGAAAAAATGCTTCTTATTGCTACAATTGCGGAAATGAATTAAATAATGACTAATAACTATCTAATTATAATTGTTGGACCAACAGCCATTGGAAAAACAGCTTTAAGTATAAAATTAGCTCAACATTTTGGTTGTGAAATAATTTCGTGTGACAGTCGTCAGTTTTTTAAGGAAATGAAAATTGGTACTGCTGTTCCAAATGACGAAGAATTAGAAGCTGCAACTCATCATTTTATTCAAAATAAATCAATTTTTGAAAATTATACTGTTGGTGATTTTGAAAAAGAAGCGATTGCTAAATTAGACGAATTATTTCAAGAAAATAATGTTCAAATTGTTGTTGGTGGTTCTGGTTTATATGTGAATGCTATTTTACAAGGTTTTGATGATTTTCCTGATGTTTCGATTGAGATTAGAGAAAACGTCAGAAATCAATATGAAGAAAAAGGATTAGAATTTCTTCAAGAAAAATTACAAGAATTAGATAGTAACTACTACGCTACTCTTTTAAATGAAAACCCTCAAACCTTACAAAACCCTCAACGAATGATGCGTTTTGTAGAAGTTTGCATGGCTTCCAACTTGCCTTATTCTTCGTTCTTAAATCAGAAAAAAAATCTGCGTAATTTTATTCCAATTGTCATTGGATTAGAAGCAGTAAGAGAAATCATGTACAACAGAATCAACCAAAGGGTTGGTATTATGATGAATGAAGGTTTACTCGAAGAAGCAAAAAGTGTTTATCCAAGCAAAGAATTAAATGCTTTACAAACCGTAGGTTATAGAGAATTATTTGATTATTTCGATAAAAAAACTACTTTAGAAGTTGCAATCGAACAAATAAAAATGAATACCAGAAGATTTGCCAAACGTCAATTGACTTGGTTTAAACGTAATGAAAACACCATTTGGTTTGATTTCCAAACGGAAACTTCAAAAATAATAAATACAATTTCAGAAAAAATAAAAAATGCCAATAAGTCCTAATTTTACATCAATTTACGAACAAGAATTCGAATTATCTTTTTTAAACTGTTATCCAAATGGTTTATTAAAATATACGGATTTGTGCAATTTTATTCAAATTGTAGCAGGTAATCATGCTGATTTAGGTGGAATTAGTTATTCTGACATGCAAACAAAAAACCAAGCATGGGTTGTTAGTAGAATGCGTTTAGAAATAGCAAAATTACCAAAATGGAGAGATAAAGTTGTTGTAAAAACTTGGATAAAAACTTTAGAGAATTCACGTTCCATTCGTTGTTTAGAATTTTATTTAAATGATGAAAAAATAATAGGTTGCGAAACTTTTTGGGTTGTAATTAATACCAAAACCAGAAAACCTGATATTTTAGTTCTAGAACATAATCATTTTGAAAAATTTGAAATTAATGCTACAGAAAAAAATACTGATAAAATCAAAATTGGTTCAGACTTAAACCTTGTAGGAAATAAGAAAGTTCTTTTCTCAGATTTAGATGTCGTGAATCATGCCAATAATGTAAAATATTTAGAATGGTGTTTGGATTACGAAAATCCAAAAAATCTATTATTAAGTAAAGTCAAAGCCTTTGACATGAACTTTATGCGTGAACTCAATTTAAATGATGAAGCTATAATTAGCAAAACATCTACTGAAGACGAAAGTATTTTTACTATTTCAAAAGAAGATAAAATAGCTTATGCTTTGAAAGTTGAGTGGAAATAAAAAAAGCCCTAATTTCTTAGAGCTTTTTATAAAATTAATTTTTTATAACCAATCTAAATCCTTCACCATGAATATTTAGAATTTCTACGTTCTCATCTGGTTTTAAGTATTTACGAAGTTTTGCTATATAAACATCCATACTTCTTGAAGTGAAATAGTTATCATCTCTCCATATTTTTGTTAAAGCTAATTCTCTTGGCATAACATCATCAACGTGTAAAGCTAACATTTTAAGCAATTCACATTCTTTTGGTGATAATTTTGAAGGCTCTTGTCCATTAAATGAAAGTTGTCTTAATTTTGAATTTAGGTGAAACTTACCAATTGAAAATTCAAAAACTGTAGAATCTGGTTTAGTTTCTGCACTTTTTCTTTGAATAATGGCCTTAATTTTCATCAACAAAACTTCACTATCAAAAGGTTTGTTTAAATAATCATCTGCTCCAACTTTATATCCTTTTAACACATCTTCTTTCATAGATTTTGCAGTTAAAAACACAATTGGCACTTCTTGATTTTTTTCACGAATTTCTCTAGCTAAAGTATAACCATCTTTATAAGGCATCATTACATCCAAAATACATAAATCATAAGTATCTTTTTTGAATTTTTCGAAACCTTCCATACCGTTTTTCGCATGAGTTACTTCAAAATCATTTAACATTAAATAATCTTTTAGTATAGCACCAAAATTTGGATCATCTTCTACTAATAATATTTTTTTTGCTGTTTCCATAGTATTTTATATTTTCTTTAATTAATTAATAATTGGCAATTTAATTGTAAAAGTACTTCCTTTTCCTTTTTCACTTTCTACCGAAATATAACCGTTGTGGTCATCTATAATTTGTTTAACATATGATAATCCAAGTCCGTGACCTTTTACATTATGAACATCACCAGTATGTTCTCTAAAAAATTTTTCAAACACTCTTTTTTGAGCTGACTTACTCATTCCTATCCCGTTATCTTTTATTTTAATTAGAATAAAATCACGAAGATTTTCTGTATGAATATTAATAATTGGTCGCTCAACTGAATATTTTATAGCATTATCTAAAATGTTTACAATCACATTTGTAAAATGAGAATCATTTAGTAAGGCTGTTATCCTTGTTGCTTCTAAATCTGTTGTTATCTCTCCTTCTCTATCTTCAATAATTAAAGCAATATGTTCTACTGCATCTTCAATAATTTCATGGATATTATGAGGCTCTTTAATAATATCTAATTCTTTCTTCTCTAATTTTGAAATACGTAATACATTTTCTACTTGAGCATGCATACGTTTATTTTCATCTTTAATCATATGCAAATAGCGTTGAACTTTTTCTTTATCATCAATCACCTTAGGATTTTTGATGGCATCTAAAGCTAAATTGATTGTAGCTATAGGTGTTTTAAGTTCATGCGTCATATTATTGATAAAATCTGTCTTAATTTCAGAAATTTGCTTTTGCGTTATTAACTGTTTTAAAGCACTTACATAAGTCAAAATAATAATCAAAGTCAACATCAATGATAAAGCCACAACCCAAAAAATTGAGGATAAAACATACTTGTTTTTTTGAGGAAAAGTAACTAATAATTGATAACGACTATTACCTTCTAAATCTTGAAAGATAGGTACTCCATAAGTATTATTCTTATCATAATTAAAATTCTCAGATTTTAACTTTGTAGCTAATCCATTATTGTAAACACTAAACTCAAAAGGTGTTTTTACTTCATATTTGTTGAGTTCATTGAACAAAATTCGTTCTAAATCATCTTTTGACAATCGCTCATAAAGTGATTTTTGAGCCATAACATCCTTAAATGAAATTTCAAATTGTGCTCTATCAAGAATATCTAAATTTCCTTTATTTTCAATTGTTACATTAGGCGTATTTCTTAAGCTAATTGACGAATTATCAATTCCATCGGCATTATAAACTTCCGTTTTACGCTCTGCAACATATGATTTTATAGCTGATGAATCTGCTTTTTTATCAAAGAACGTTCCTTTTATATCAAAATCTTGCGGAATTATTGAATTAGAATAAATTATAGTTTCATTAGTATTATTATTCTTTGAGATATAATAAAAATTTCTAATATCACTTTGTTTAGGTGGTTTTCCTAGACTATCTGCCATTTGATTAAACCTCCTATAAAAGGTATAAAACTCTCTATCATTGATGTTTTGTGATACATTTCCAATAACTTGCTGAACATGTTGCTTAAACTGTTCATTATTTTTTTGAAGCAACAGGTTTATCCAATAGAACTTAATTAATATTAGCCCTATCAATGATACACTCATAAAAAAAACCAATAATCTAAATCTTGCTTTGTTCATCAATACAAATTTAGTATTTTAACATAATTAATGAATATATATTAACCAAACATTAACAAATTGAACCTAAATTATGTTATTATAGATAATTTAACAATTGATCTAGCTGAATATGAGTGTCTTTTAAAGAAATATTTTGAATTACATAATCCGATTTCAATATTTTTTCCTCTTCAGCCATTTGATTATTAATTCGTTGCAGAACACTTTCTCTAGCAATATTGTCGCGTTTCATTGTTCTTTCAATTCTTGTTTCCAGTGGTGCTGTAACTAAAATAATTGCGTCACAATCCTTATACGAACCCGATTCAAACAAAATTGCAGATTCTTTTACAACAAATTTGTAATCTAGCTTACTTTTTAGCCACTTTTTAAAATGTTTTTTTACTTCTGGGTGAATAATAGCATTAAGTTGTGCTAATTTTTCTTTGTCACTGAAAACAATATTGGCTAAAAATGCTCTATTTATTTTATCATTTTCTAAAACTTGATTACCAAATAATTCAACAATTTTTGAAGTAACTCTTTTTGAATTTGTAATTTTTCGAGCTTCATCATCAGCTATATACACAGGAATATTTTTCTCTATTAAATAGTTTGCTACAGTAGTTTTTCCACTACCAATTCCTCCTGTTAAGCCAATAATTTTTGTCATAATTATTTAAAAAATAATTCTGGAAAAGCTTTTTTAGGTTCTAGTTTCATTAGTTTAATTCTAATAAATGAAATCAAAAAACCCTTACCATATCCATAAAATTGAATAAAAGTTGCTAAAACTGATAATACTCCTACTTTTAAACTTTTATTTTTGAGAGTACTGTCAATTAATAACATCAAAAAGTATACAAATAGTATTATTAAAGGCAAATAAAATTGAAAAAAAGTCATTATAAAGGCAAATAAAATTCCGAATAAGAACAAAGAGGGAAACCAAAATGTAATCTTTGAATATTCAGGATACCATGAATCTAAGATTGGTCTTGCTTTACCAAATTTATTAACTTGCGTAAAAAATTTATTCCAATCTATTCTTCTTTTATGATAAACAAATGCCTCTTTAATTAATGTAGTCTTGTATCCTTTTTTCCATAACCTAATAGATAAATCTGGGTCTTCACCTGGATGAATATTTCCAAAGCCTTTCGATTCTTCAAAAGCTTTTTTAGATAAGCCCATATTAAAACTTCTAGGTTGAAATTTTTCTAATTTTTCACTACCTCCTCGAATTCCACCAGTTGTAAAAAATGATGTCATAGCGTAATTAATAGCCTTTTGCACATCAGAAAAACTATCTAAAGCCTTATCTGGTCCACCAAAACAATCAACATAATCTTGATTCAAACCTTTTTTTACATTTTCAAAATAAGTTGTTGGAAGAATACAATCAGAATCTAAAATGATAAAATAATCACCAGAAGCTCGTTTCATACCATAATTCCTTGAATCTCCTGGTCCAGTATTTTCTTTAAAGAGATAACTAATATTCAATTTTGATTGAAATGATTTAACGATTTCTTCTGACGTAATTGTAGAACCATCTTCTATAATTACAATTTCAAAATCTAAATCAGACTGCAAAGCTAAACTCTCTAAAAGTTCTTTAGTTTCTTCAGGTCGATTATAAACGGGTATGATAAACGAAAAATTCATACTACAAAGATACTTTAATTCTAAAAAAAAAACCACTTTAAAAAAAGTGGCTTTGTTTGTTATTGTTTAACAATTTTGATAGTCTTTATAAAATCGTCAATTTCTAATGTAACTATATAATTTCCAGCAGCTAATTTGGATAAATCTAAAGTAGCTTCATTTTCATTTACTTTTTGACTAAAAACTTCTTGACCAAGAGTATTATTGATTTTTACCGAAGAAATTCTTGATGAATAACTTATCTTAAAATAATCTTTTACAGGATTTGGATATGAAGTCAAATTATTTTTCTCAAAATTATTTGAACTTAACGTACCATCATAAGCAGAAATTCTAAATAAAGAAAAATCATTTCCACCAAAATCCCAAATTCTAACATAAATTATTTCACCTGCTGTTCTTCCTGTTAAAGCAATTTTAGCATGAAATGGATCTGAACCACTATCGTTATCACATTGTAATAAACTTAAGGTTGAGCAACTTCCTGAATATAAAGCCATTCCTGTATCGCTTAATCCACCTGGTTCTTGTTTGGTTTCTAAAGTAATGTTTCCGGTTGAAGGAACAGTAACTTTGTACCAAACATCTAAAAAAACAGAACCGGTACAACCTGGATTTGGTACAGTTGATGCCAATGCTCCAAAATTAGCTGATGTAATTTCATTTTGAGAAAAAGTTGTTCCTGGAATTAAATTAATTGCTCCACTACAATCATCATTATTTGGTGGACAACTTGATTGTGTTAAAAAAGGACTTGTTAAAACACAAGATGAATCTTGATTATTAGTGACAGAAACCAAAACTGATGTTGCATTTTGAAAAGGACCTAATTGAACATTTCCTAATGAATTTAAGTTAACTGGTGTACTTCCTAAATTATCTGAAACAAGAACAGATGTTGCAGAACCAAAACTAGTTACATTAGTATTTATAAAAAACTGTGTATTGCCACCTGTACAATCTGGGACAATTGTATAAGTTGCTGTTGGATTGGTACAGGTTGCTAATTGAATATTTAAAGAATAAGCAACTGATTGAGGTGCTGGAAATGTAGAAATTACAATATAATATGATTGTCCATTAGTTATTGGAAATTGACTAATTGTTCTAACATTAGCTGTTCCATTTGCTACACCTGCTAAACAATTTGAACCAATGTCTGCACAACTTCCATAAACAAAAATTCCAGAATACAAATCTGAACCTGTTGAAGGCGTTAGATTAATATTAATAAACCCAGTTGTAGTTGCAGTATATTTATAAACTACATCATCTCCGTCTAAGTAGAATTGGGAATTACTTCCACAGTTCGATCCTTGTCCACCAGAATAATCATCACCATAGTTAGCAGTATTATCAGTTGTGTTATAAGGCAAAGTAGTTATTAGTATTGGATTTCCACATACATTTCCTATAGGTGGAGCTGCAATAGTAGTAAAAGAATATTGAGTACAACCAGTAGCATCTCCATTTCCGTTATATGGAGTTATTGTAACATAATAAGTTGTAGCGTATGATAAAATTGGTAAGTCATAAAAAGTTACATTTCCAACATTTAGATTATTAACAATTTGTGTTCCACCTGATGTTGTTCCAACCTTCAAAAAATAACCCGTTGGAAATCCTGTAGCTGCTGACCAATTTAAATTCGTAGTTTCACTTACGTTAGTAGCTAAATTTGTTGGTGTAGCCATTACAGCATTACAATTTGGCACTGAAGTAGATTGTGATGCGTTAACGTTATCAATATAAAAATAATAATCACCTGCTGTCCAAGTTGAAAGAAATCTTAATTTAAAATCTGAAGTATTTGGAACAGAAGCCGCTGGAATTGTAAATGATTTATTTGCACAATTATTACTAACAACATGATTTGAATCATTAATAGTGAATTGTGTTACCCAAGTACTACCATTGTCTTGAGACATTTGCACTTGTAAATTTCCCCATCCAGCTGGAGTTGCAACTGTTGCTGCAGAAAAATTTACTACTTTATAATCAAACGTAATTATTACATTTTGTCCGTTTGATACAGATGTATAATTAGGACTTGACAACCATCCTGTAGATGAAGTTGAACCAGTATATAAACTACTTCTAAAAGAAACACCACTACAAGCTTGCGTTACAGAACCTGAATATCTACTTGCTGACCAACCAGATGGCAAAGATGTTGAAGCGTTAAAATCTTCAGAAATTGAAACCTGAGAATATATATTTAGCGAAATAAGACAAAATAGAAATAGCGTAATTTTTTTCATAAATCGTTGTTTAACAGTTCAAATGTATTAAAAAATTAGATACAAAAAAAACTGCTCCAATTAAGGAGCAGTTTATTTAAAAATATTAATTATAGCTTATTGCTTAATCACTTTTATTGTTTTAACAACATCACCAACGGTAACGTTTACAATATAAGCACCTGCAGTTAAACTAGTCATGTCAATTTGAGAAGTAGTATTATTTACT
>TARA_R110000850_G_scaffold191091_15_pt1 | contig 47193 bp, 39 predicted proteins | sample TARA_R110000850 | Tara Oceans TARA_R110000850 (sample SAMEA4397586) | marine metagenome | biome: Polar Biome; feature: [SRF] surface water layer (ENVO:00010504); material: water (ENVO:00002006), including particulate matter (ENVO:01000060) such as... | depth 5 m
TCCGCTGGGGCCGGTTATTGATTTTGATGCGCCGCACGGGCGCATTACGGGGTAGGACCTCGCTGGCCTGTCAGCTTTCCTGCAATTCGCCGGCGGTTCTGGTGCCCCTGACAAATTGCCCCGGCGTATGTGCGGCTTTGTCGCAATGCTCTGAGTACACCTGAAAGCCGCCCAGAAACAGCGGCACCTCTCTTGGCTTTCCAGCGATATTGCCACCGATGAAGTAGTTGTCGCCCTTGGTAAACAAGGTGGAATTCCCGATTGAATTGTGCAGTTCCGTCCATTCCGCCGCTGCTGCCTCGGTCGCCTCCACCGGCTCGCCACTTTCCGCGTGCTGGTCGACAAAGCGCTCGATCTGAGCGAACTGATATTGAGCAAGCAGCATCGGGTTATAGAACGGACAACCTGGGCCGGAGATCCAGAACAGGTTTGGAAACTTCGGGGCCATCAATCCCAGGTAAGTACATACACCGTCGGACCACGCTTCGCGAAGGCAGCGACCATCCCGACCGCGAATGTCCAGCTGCGCCATCGCGCCGGTTCCAAAGTCGAATCCAGTGGCGAAGACAATGATGTCCAGCGCAATTTCGCGATCTCCCACGATGATGCCGTTTGGCGTGAATGTCTGAATGGGTTCGGCGCGCAGATCAACCAGTTCCACGTTGTCACGTTCCATGGTTTCCAGATAACCCGTATCACCGGCCAGGCGCTTGGTCATCGCGGGCTGGTCTCGTGGCGTCAGAAGCTTGGCGATTTTTGGGTCGCTCACGCGGCTGCGAATCTTTTCTTCAAAGAATGCCGCCAGGGTGTTGTTGGCTTTCTCGTCCGAGAGCAGATCCGTGAACGTGTAATAGAAGCAGAGTCCACCAGAGTTCCAGCGATCTTCGTAGATACGCCGGCGCTCCTCATCGCTGACTTCCAGGGCAGACTGCGTTACCGGCGGTGCGACGCGTGAATGCAGGTGGGTAAATCCCAGGGCAGAATCTGCCTCTGCTTTGCGCAAGGCGGAGTAGTTGGTTTTTATCTCGCGCATACGCTGCGGATCTGCAGGGCCGTTGCGTAACGGCACCGTGTACACCGCTGTGCGTTGCAACACGCTCAGCTGCGCTGCTTCTCGCGCGATGATGGGTGCGATCTGAATTCCGGAGGCACCGGTACCGATCAGTCCGACGCGCTTGCCGGCAAAGCTCACGGCATCGCTGGGCCAGTTTGATGTAAACAACTGGCGACCTTCAAACGAATCAAGCCCTTTGAATGGAGGCCGATGCGGTTGCGAGTAGAGGCCGGTAGCCAGGATCACCCTGTGTGCGAGCACCGTCTCACCTGCCTCGGTGCTCAGCTGCCAATAGCAACGATCCTCGTCGAAGTGCACGGACTTCACGCGGGTATTGAAGGTGATGTGTTGGCGCAGATCAAACCGATCACAGACGTGATTCAAATAGCGTTCAACTTCTGGTTGTGACGGGTAGCGCTCGCTCCATGTCCATTCCTGCTGGAGTTCGTCAGAAAATGCGTAGCTGAACTCGACGCCCTCGATATCAACTCGACAGCCCGGATAGCGGTTCCAGTACCAGGCGCCGCCAACGCCGGAGCCCGCTTCGAACGCGCGTACCGTCCAGCCCCGCTGGCGAGCGCCGTGCACCGCGTAGATGCCGGATAGGCCCGCACCAATGATCACCACATCAAGAATTTTCATCAGCTCTGTCTCATATTCCAATGACTTTGCATGCTGCTCGTGGATTCACATCTCGCTTGAATACTGAGGCTCAAGCTGGAATCAGCACCCGGTTGATCGTGGTCCAGACACGTTCGGAGAAGCGCCATCCGTCCTGCTGGCGGACAAAGCGGTCGGCGTAGAAGCCAACGCCATAACGATTGGCGCCTTCACCATCCGTGACCAGTTCCGTGCCATAGGACCGCGCGCTGGCGGTATCGCCATCAATTTGAAGCCTGGAGGGAACACAGATCAGGAAGGCAGTGGGCACGGCGGCCATGAGCGATTCCCAGGTTGAACGTATGGCATTGACACCGCGCACATCGGCAAGCCCTTCGTACTCCGGCACGCTCCATCGACCATCTTGAGCCCACAGTGCAGAGATGGCTGCGCCGTCTCGTTGGTTGACCGCATCTGAGTAGTCTTCAATCAGTTTGCGGATCATCAATTCATCATTCACGGCGGTCTCCTCCCAGCACTATGTAGTGACTGCATCTAATCATGCTGTCGCAATAACCAGTCATACGGAGTCCCTATCGCAGCCAGAAGTAAACCCTATTTGTTGTGCAGCTCATGCAGCCGCAATCATCGTCGTCACTGATGGCCCAACGGAGTGGCATGTGAAAGATTCGCCCCATCCCTTCCTCGATGGCTCGCCAAAACATCTGTATATCAACGGTCAAAGCGTTCCAGCGCTCGCCGGAGAGGTGTTTGATTGCGTGAATCCCTCGACCGGGCAGACGATTGCGCAGGTGTCGCGCGCCGGCCCCGAGGACGTCGATGCAGCCGTTGCAAGTGCGCAGGCTGCTTTTGACGGGCCCTGGAAACAGCTCAAACCTTTTGATCGCCAGAGCCTGATGCTCGATGTTGCACAGGCCATTGATCGGCGATTTGATGAACTGGCACTTCTAGAGACCTTGGACATGGGCGCGCCGATCTCGCGCACGCGCACCTTTCGGCGCTGGGTCCAGCAGGCGTTTCGCTACTATGCATCGCAGGCCGTGGGTCCGCGTGGCATGGTTTTCGGTAATTCCTTTCCCGGAGAGATGCTGAGCTATTCGCTCAAGCAACCCCTGGGCGTGGTGGGCGGCATCATTCCCTGGAACGGCCCCCTGATCACACAGCTGTGGAGCATCTGCCCGGTGCTCGCCACCGGTTGCACGCTGGTCCTGAAGCCGGCCGAAGAAGCGCCATTGTCAGCGCTGCTGATGGCGGAAATTCTTGCCGAAACGGGTGTGCCACCGGGCGTGATCAATGTTGTCCCAGGGCCGGGTCCGACGGCGGGCGCGGCCCTGGCTGCACATCCTGGAGTGGCTCGCATCACGTTCACCGGTTCCACCGCAACCGGCCGCAAGATCATCGAGGCCTCTGCTACCAACATCAAGCGCGTGTCCGTCGAACTGGGTGGCAAGTCGCCCAATATTGTTTTTGCAGACGCGGACCTTGCCGCTGCGGCGTCAGGGTCAGCCATGGCCTGCTTCAATAATACCGGGCAGGTCTGCTACGCCGGCACGCGACTGTTTGTAGAGCGCAAGGTGTACAAGGAATTTGTTGGACAGGTGGCTGAGGCAGGTCGTGCGCTGAAAGTTGGCCACAGTCTGGATTCGGCCACGCAGTTGGGGCCATTGGCATCGGCCGCACAGTTAGACCGCGTCAGCAAGTATTTCGAAGTGGCGCGAGACGAAGGTGCATGTCTGATATCCGGTGGCAAGCGAATCGGAGGGGAACTTGCACAAGGATTCTTTGTGCAACCCACTGTTCTGGCCGATGTGGATAACCAGATGCGCATCGCGCGCGAGGAAGTGTTTGGTCCGGTGCTGACGGCCATTCCCTTCGACACAGAAGAAGAGGTCATCGCGCTGGCCAATGACACGGTTTACGGGCTTGGCGGTGCGGTCTGGAGTCGCGACGTGGGCAGAATTCATCGCCTGACCGAGGCCCTGCATTGCGGCATGGCCTGGGGCAATTGTTATGGCGCTACCGAACCCGCAGTGCCCATGGTCGGGACCAAAGCCAGCGGTTATGGGGTGAAGGGTGGTCCATTCCACGTGGATGAGTACCTGAGCAGCAAGAGTGTATGGATCAACACGCGATGAGTGAACAGAGCTATGACGCAGTCGTGGTCGGGGCAGGATTCTCCGGCCTCTACCTCGCCTACAAACTCAGAAGCGAAGGTTTCTCCGTTCTGGGTCTGGAACAGGCAGACGATGTTGGTGGTACCTGGTACTGGAACCGATATCCTGGTGCGCGCTGTGACGTGGCGAGCATGGATTATTCGTACTCCTTTTCCGAAGCGCTGCAACAGGAATGGCGCTGGACCGAGCGCTATGCTTCGCAACCTGAGATTCTGCGCTACCTGCAGCACGTGGCGGAGCGCTTTGACCTGAAGCGGCATTTTCGTTTTGGTACGCGGGTTTCGCAGGCCGTGTATGACAAGGCATCCGCGCTCTGGAACGTGCAGACCGATGATGGTCGTTCCATTGACGCACGTTTCTGCGTGATGGCAACTGGCGTTCTCTCCAACTCGCGTATCCCGGATCTGCCAGGCCTTGGCGACTTTTCGGGACCCGTGTTGCATACCGGCCAGTGGCCGCATCAAGGTGTCGATTTTTCTGGTCAGTCAGTGGCCGTCATCGGGACAGGGTCTTCTGCCATTCAGGTGATACCGAAGATTGCAGAGCAAGCCCGCTCGCTCACAGTGTTTCAACGCACACCGAATTTCAGTCTGCCTGCCGGCAATCATCCGCTTTCAGCTGAAGCGGTAGAGAAAATTAAAGCGCACTATCAGGCGTATCGCGAAGAGGCGCGTCATTCGCGCAGCGGAGCGCACTATGAGTACGCCACGCGTTCGATATTTGCAGTGCCACCAGAAGTCAGTGAAGCAGAGTTTGAGCGACGATGGCAGGTCGGCGGTGCAAACTTCATGCACGCCTATACCGACATTGCGACCGATGAGGCCGCCAACGAAATCGCTGCCCGATTCGTACGGCGCAAAATTGCGCAGACCGTGAAAGACCCCGAGACGGCACGCAAGCTCAGCCCAAGTACCTATCCAATTGGCACCAAGCGCATCTGTCTGGATACGCGCTACTTTGAAACCTACAACCTTGACCATGTTCGCCTGGTCGATCTCAATCAGGAAGCGCTGGACCGCATCACGCCGAGCGGCGTGCGAACCGCCAAAACGGAATACACCGTAGATACGCTGGTCTGCGCGACGGGTTTCGATGCCATGACCGGCGCTCTGCTTTCCATGGAGATCAAAACCACTGAGGGCGCTTCGCTGCGCGATGCCTGGAAAGACGGCCCGCGCAATTATCTGGGCCTGATGGTTGCCGGTTTTCCCAACTTGTTCACGGTCACCGGGCCGGGCAGTCCTTCGGTGATCAGCAACATGGCCGCCTCCATCGAGCAGCATGTTGAGTGGATCGTGGACTGCATGGCTTACCTGCGTGATAAAAACTTCAGCAGTATCGAGGCATCGACTGATGCGCAGGACGCCTGGGTCGACCATGTACGGCAAGTTGCAGATGCCACGCTCTACCCGCGCGCTGCATCCTGGTACATGGGCGCAAATATCCCTGGCAAGCCGCGTGTCTTCCTCCCCTACATCGGCGGTGTTGGCGTCTACCGGAAAAAATGCGACGAGATTGCAGCCGCCGGCTATCGTGGTTTCGTGTTGCGATCACAGGTTGAAGCCGCCGCATGAGTCCGATCGAGGCCCTGTCGCATGTCGACCCTGATCTGCGTCAAGCACTGGCGTCCATGCCGGAATTGGTGGCGCTGTCCGATGACAGTCTGCCGGGCGTGCGCGCTGCACTGGAAGGCTTGCCCGCCAAACTGGGAACAGATGAGCAAGGTGTGCGAGTGCGGCGCATTGAGATCCCCGTTGCCGGCGCGCCTTTGCTCTCTGCATTGCTGTACGAGCCGCCATCGGGTGCGCCAGGGCCTCACGCTGCCCTGCTCAATGTCCATGGCGGTGGCTTCGTGGCGGGCACGGCGCAGCGCGAAGACGCGACCATGCGCAAGACCTGCGCCGCACTGGGCTGCGTCGCTGTGGTTCCCGACTACCGATTGGCTCCGGAACATCCGTATCCCGCTGCACTAGACGATGCGCATGCCGCCCTGAACTGGCTGGCTGCGCAATCGAAAGCGCTCAATGTTGATCCCGCGCGTTTGGCGCTTCGCGGGGTCAGTGCTGGCGGCGGGCTTGCAACGGGTCTAGCCTTTCGCCACCGCGATGAAGGCGGCGCGCCATTACGAGGCTTGCAGCTGTTGTATCCGATGCTGGATGACCGCACCGGCGAGCACCCCGTGTGCGGCCGGGAAATCTGGACGCCTTCGGCCAACCGCTTCGGCTGGGATTCACTGCTGCGTGGCCAGAACCGGGACGACCCACCGGCCTACGCGGCAGTGGCCCGCGCTATCACTGTGGCTGGGCTTCCGCCCAGTTTCCTGGCGGTAGGATCAATCGACCTGTTCGCAACCGAGAATCTGGTGTTCGCGCAGCGTCTGATCGACGCCGGAGTGCCTTTGGAGATGCACGTATACCCCGGCGCATTTCACGGTTTCACGCTCCTTGCGCATGCACGCTGCGCGCAAGCCCTGGCGCGCGATGGGCTGGCGTGGCTGGATCGTGTGATGAACGAAGAACCCTGGGCCTGAGCGCCCTTCGAGGAGTACAAAACGATGTATGCATGGATGGTCGTCAAGCCGAACGCGCCTCTGGAGAGACTCGAACTTCCAACGCCAGAGCCCCGCGGTACCGAAGTGTTGGTCGAGGTGACACACGCCGGTGTTTGCCATTCAGACCTTCATTTCTGGAAGGGCGAATACAACATGGGTGGCGGCAAGGTTATGAAACTGGCCGATCGCGGTGTGGAATTGCCGCGCTCGCCGGGGCACGAAATAACTGGGCGCGTGGTCGCCTTGGGGCCGCAAGCGCGAAACGTGAAGGTCGGTGACCAGCGCGTGGTCTATCCCTGGTTGGGTTGCGGGGAGTGCACGGCCTGTGCATCGGGTGAAGACAATATGTGCCTTACGCCAAAAGCTATCGGTGTGGTGCGTAATGGTGGATACGGCTCGCATGTGCTGGTGCCGCATGAGCGCTATCTCGCGGATCCAGGGAATGTCGATCCCGCCTTGGCAGCAACCTACGCCTGCTCGGGGATCACCGTGTACTCGGCTTTGCGAAAAGTGCTGCCTTTGCCGCCCGATGACCCGGTTCTGTTGATCGGCGCCGGGGGTCTGGGCTTGCTGGCCATCGCCATGTTACGGGCCCTCGGACATCGGAACATCATTTCCGTAGACGTGGGCGCGGACAAGCTTCAGGCGGCGCGTGATGCCGGTGCTACACGTACCTTCGAAGGAGGTGAGGGCCTTGCGCAACGCGTGCTGCAAGATGTCGGTCCGGTCTGTGCCACGCTGGACTTCGTCAACAGTGATGCCACCGCCAGGGCAGGCCTTGATGTACTTGGCAAAGGCGGGACCCTGGTGTTGATTGGCGTTGCTGGTGGCGAACTCAATTTGTCGCTGGCCACCATGATTTTTCGTGCACAAAGCGTGCGCGGTAGCCTCACCGGATCCCCTGCAGACTTGCGCGCTGTACTGGAACTCGCGAATAGCGGCCGACTTGCGCCAACGCCGGTGCATGCTTGCCCGCATGACGACGTCAATCAGGCCCTGATGGACCTGAAAGCCGGGCGTGTGACGGGTCGTACGGTGCTGGTCAGGTAGCTGAAACTAGCGGGTGGCCGGCAGAATCTTGCTTGGCCATGCGCGCAGCACCGACGTAGCCTGATTGGGGTCGAACTCGTTGCCCGCATCCCATGGGCAGTCACTGGTCTTGATGACATCCATGACCAGTTCGCGAACCGCGCGCATGGCTGGCGTCTGATCTGCAGACCGCAATGAAACCAGGGAAAGCACACCCCGAATTTCTGGCTTGACGATTCGCTGTACCCGAAATGTACCGGCTTCACGTTCAGCATAGACCGAAGACAAGGGCAGGAGGCCGTAGGCTTCGCCCGAGGCGATGATGGACTTGATGACGCCGGCTGACTCTGTTTCCACTGCGGCGACGAGCTTGGTGCCGTTGCGTTCTGCCACATCGTCGAGAATCTTTCGCCAGGTGGAAGAGGGACTCGACAGCACCAGCGGAAGATCAATGACGCTTTCGAAATCAACGGTTGCTCGATAGCGCTTTCCGTCAGCGCGACTGACCAGGCAGAACTCTTCCAACTGCAGCGGTGTGCTGTCCAGATGGGCGTCATCCGGCACGCTGAACAAAATGGAGAAATCGATGCGTCCATCGACCAGCCACTCGTAAAGCATGGCTGTACTGGCATCTGCGATGTAGAGCGAAACGTCTGGAAGTTCGTCGCGCACACGCCGGTATAAATCAGCCGCGATCATTGGCGAACGGGTTGAGGGAATGCCCAGTGACACGCTGCCAGAGGCCCGCACACGCATGGCCTTGATGCTCTCGATGGTTTCACTGTGATAGCGCAGCAGCTGGATGGCCCGATCGTAGAGCAGGCGACCTTCGTCAGTGAGTTCCACGCCACGACTGCTGCGCCGCATGAGCGTGACGCCAAGGCGGGTTTCCAGCGTGCTGAGATGAACACTCAGCGCGGGTTGAGCCACATGCAATCGCTCGCTCGCCTTCATCAGGCTGCCGCAATCGGCGATGCCCACGAAATAACGCAACTGCCGAATGTCCAAGTTGGAAGCTCCTCCGATGAGCCATGTTTCTCCGCTATGGCGACCATAACGGAGTGATGTTTCTCTTCTTGTTACAGGCTTTCATAGTATTGCAGTTCTGCTTTCAAGGTGATTGAGCGCGACATGCAGGGTTTTCCGATGCAGGACCTTCTCGTTGTGGATTTGACGCAAATCTACAACGGGCCTTATGCGACTTATCTGATGGCGCTGGCGGGCGCGACGGTGATCAAGATCGAGCCGCCCGGCGGCGAAGCCTTGCGCCGTCGCTGTGAAGTCGGCGGTGCAGGCCTGCCTTACGCCATGATCAACGGCTGCAAGGAAGCAGTGGTACTGGATCTGAAGACCGAAGCTGGAAAGCACGCACTCGAAGCACTTGTGGCAAAGGCCGATGTGCTGGCCGAGAACTTCGCACCCGGCGCCATGGATCGCCTGGGACTCGGTGCCGAAAAGCTGCAGAAGCTCAACCCGCGTTTGATCTATGCATCGAGCTCCGGCTATGGCCGTGATGGTCCCTATGCGCATTACCCGGCAATGGACCTGACCATTCAGGCCATGTCAGGTGCATTGCAGGTCACTGGATTTGCAGATCAACCGCCTGTGAAATGCGGACCGGCCATCGCAGATTTTCTGGCAGGCATCCATTTTTATGGCGCGATCGTCACTGCGCTGTATGAGAGAGAGCGCACTGGTGTGGCGCGGCGGCTTGAAGTTTCGATGCAGGATTCTGTCTATGCCTCGCTCAGCTCCAACCTGGGCATGCATTGGTTCAAGGGCGCGGAGCGCGCGTTCAAGCGCACGGGAAACCGGCACGGTGGCCTGGCTGAGTGTCCGTACAATGTATATCCCACACAGGATGGCTTTCTGGCCCTGATCTGCGTGGGCGAGGCACAGTGGCTGAAGTTGCTCGGCGTCATGAATCGAACGGACCTGGCCGAAGACCCGCGATATGCCTCTCTGGCCCAGCGTGTTGCGCACATGGAAGAAGTTGATCAGTTGATTGGCGAATGGTCACAAACGTTTCAGACCAGCGAGCTGTTCAAGGTCTTGATCGATGCCGGGGTGCCCTGTTCTCCAGTGCGCACCCTTGATGAAGTGATGGAAGATCCCAACATGCACGCACGCGGATCGTTGCGTCGCATCGATCATCCGCAATTCGGATCGCTGGTAGTGCAGCAGTCCATTTTTCGATTCGACGGCGTACCGGACAGACCGCTGGAACCGAGTCATCCCCTGGGCAGTGATACGCGTAGCGCGCTGCAGCGTTGGACTGATCTGGCGGCGCATGAGATCGATGCCGTGTGTCCCAGAATTGATGCGTAGCGTTTACTTTCCAGCCTGAGCGGGGTGCCCCCCGGCCCGTCGACCCGCGTAGAAAAATGATGCTGAACAGCTCGGCTGCAATTTCATCCTGATGCCAGTTTCTCTGCGCCCCAGCGCTGTTGCCGAGCTGCTCCGACCCGGCATGCAAGTTTTCCTGCCCGGCATGTCCGGTGAGTCAGACATCTTCTATTCGCTGGTCAGGGAAAAACCGGAATCGGCTGACGGGGTGCGTTTCATCGTCGTGCAGTTTCCCGGGATCAACCGATCAGATTTCCTGAGCCTTCACGAACGTGCAAGGCAGCGCGGTTACTTCATGATGCCGGAACTGCGATCTGGATTGAGGCAGGGACGTTTTGAACTGTTGCCTGTCGATCATCCGGGCATCGTTCGTGATATTCGCTCGCTCGGTTCTATTGACCTTCTGCTGGCCCATGTCAGCCCCCCGGATGAGCACGGCATGTGTTCGCTTGGTGTTTCGTGTGATTTCGTGCCGGTTGCATGGCCTTTGGCCAAACTGCGTTTTGCGCATGTCAATGCGAAAATGCCGCGTACCCGGGGATCATTCCAGATTCCATATTCCGCATTTGATTATGCCTTTGAGGCAGATCAGGAGCCGCGCTGTTATGACGCGGGCATGGCCGATTCCGGCATGCGTCATCACGCGGATCTCGTCGCTGGTCTGGTACGCGATGGAGATACCGTGGAATTTGGAATCGGAAAACTGCAAACATCGATTGTTCACGCACTGGCAGCACATCAGAATTTGCAAGTCTGGTCCGGCATGGCGACGACGCCTATCGTCGAATTGCTGGATCGGGGCGTTGTGCGCGGCAATGCCAGCATCCAGCTGGGTTGTGCGCTGGGAGATCGCGAGTTCTACGACCGATGCAGTGACGATGATTCGTTCTACTTCAGACCTGCCAGTGAGACGCACGATGTGGGTCGGGTGTCCTCAATCAAGAACTTTTGCGCCATCAACTCGGCCGTTGAAGTCGACTTGCTTGGCCAGGTGAATTCCGATGTCGTGAACGGAAAGCTGGTGGCCGGTGTGGGTGGACTGCCACCATTTATCAGCGGCGCACTGGCATCTGCCGGAGGCCGTTCGGTCATCGCGTTGCCTTCAACTACAAGCAGCGGAAAGCACAGCCGAATTGTCACTCGCTTGTGTCGACCGGGAGCCGTTGCGGTAAACCGATCCAGCGCAGATTATGTGGTCACCGAGCACGGGGTGGCTAGCTTGCGCGGCGCCAGCATCCAGGCTCGAGCCGAGGCGCTGATCGGCATTGCCTCACCGCAGTGGCGCGAACAACTGGCATCTGAATGGCACGAACTGCTGCACCAGTTGTAACGAACAGGCTCGGCGCTTTTGGTTGTGGGTCTAAATTTTTACGAGGCCGAGGCGCCGTCGTTCTCTTCGACCTTCAGCGCAGTTGATACACCTGTCGCTCAATCATCGTGTGCAGAGCAGGTCACCGATTCATGTATTTGCGAGCGTGTGGTTCGTGCTGATCAGCATTCCCCAACAGCATCAAGAATAGCTGTCCCGATGCCCGGTGACGCCAACTGCGAATTTCAGGATTGAGCGATCTGCGCATTCAGACGGTTCGCGATTGTCATCGCAGAGGCAGCCGCACTCTCCAGCAGCGGGATGCCGCGGCGTGAGTACGATCCGCAGAACCAGATTTTGCGATCGGGCTCGGCGTGCAGGGCTTCGAGCTGGCGAACGCCTTGCAGGGATTCCTGCGAGACGATGGGCCGCTCCAGGTCTGCGTCAAGCAGCAGGTCTCGTGGCTTGATGTCCTGATAGGGGTTCCAGGTTTCAAAAACGTCTGGCTGATCCTTCAGCAGCGGATGGATGCGGTTGAGCGCAATGCTTGCCATCGGCTTGTCCTGATCTTTTGCGAGCAGGAAATTGACCGGCGCCCATTCCGCCGGGTTGCGCGGTGCCAGTGCCGCGTCGCGGTGGACCACGATACGGCTCTTTTCGTAGCGAAAAGTTTGCAGGGCGGCGCGCTCCGCAGGGCTCGCTTCCGGCAGCAGCTTCAGGGCCTGATTGGCCTGAGTGGCGATGACCGCGTGATCAAACTGTTGTGCGCTGCCATCTTCATCCAGAATCTGTACGCCTTCACGATTCGGCAGCACGCTCTTCAGGGGGCTGCCGAGCACCACGTTCGCAGCGGAGGCGGCAAGGCGCTCTGCCACGTCGCGGGTGCCATGCGTCAGCTTGTTGACCCGAGACCAGGTTAGCCCGCTGTTGAGATATTCAAGAACGACGGATGCAGGGTAGGCCTTGATGCTTTCGTAGGTGCAGGTGCAGATACCGGCGAAGGTCGGGTAGAGAAACTGTTCTGCGAACAGGCTCGAATATCCTTCGCGGCTCAAATATTCAGAGAGGCTGAGCGCATCAGCATCGGCGTGAACCGAGTGCCTGTGTGAAGTGCGAAGCAAGCGCACCAGTTCCCGGCCGATCTTCAGGCCGGTCAGGGTCCTGGCACTGCGTCCCGCCAGAAAAGGTACGGCGAGCGAGCCGAGCCAGTAGTTGCGATAGCGAAAATAAGTGTCACTGCCAAAGTGACTGAAGGAGCCGGAATACTGGACCGGTTCGTAGGAAACGCCCAGCTCCTGATAAAGCGCAGTCAGCGTGGGGTAGTACTCGGGAAAGAACACCCGCATCGGCACGTTGATCGACAGGGTCTGGTCACCGCAATCAATGTCCACGGTATGCGCATCCATTCCCAGTCGGGGCCATCGCTCAAACAGGGTGACCTCATGTTGTTTGCGCAGGAACCAGGTTGCACTCAAACCCGCTATTCCGCTGCCGATAACCGCTATTCGCACTGTTTCTCTCTCTGCTCTTTGATTTCAGGCTTGTTATGAAAGGCCCTGCGCGAACAGCAACAAGGTCCACGCCATCACCATCCAGGCCTGACTGGAAGTCGCCAGTAGAACGAAATTTCGCTCCGGGGTCGAGTTTGTGCCGTGACTGGAAGCTGGATTGTTACCGTCTCGCGAGTACAACAGGATCAGGATGGCGGGCGCCGACACAAGGCTGGCAGTGAGCCAGAATGAGAGCCACGCCGCGCTCACCACCGATACCAGCAGATAGGCCAGTACCAGCAGGATCACGGCGTCGCGGCGCGCCCTTCTTGCGCCGTGGCGCACGGGATAGCTTCGCTTGCCGCCCTGCTCATCGGAGGGTCTGTCCGGCAGGGCCGTAATGATGTTGCCGGCAAAGAACAGAAGGAACATGGGAGCCAGGGCCGGCCACGGAAAATGCGCCAGCGTGCCGGTCTGCATATAGAACGCCGTCAATGGCAACAGAATGCCGCAACTGATGGCCTGGTGTAGTTCGCCATGGCCCCGGTAAGACAGGCGTAAAGGACCAAGGCTGTAGCTCCAGCTGGCGATCAGTGAGAGTGCACCCAGCAACAGCATCCACGGCCGGCCCATGGCGGTGCTGATGAGACTCAGGATCACGACAATGGCCAGGGCGAAAAATGATCCGGCCAGCAACTGTGGCCCATCGAGATGGCCTTCCGGAATCACCCGTGAGCCGCCCGAGAGCCAGTACGTGGTATTCAGGCGATCAACCGCTTCGTCGGCGTAGTCGTTGAGATACAGAATGTGCACCTGACAGGCCATGCCAAACAGCAGCAACAGCGCGAACCAGTGCCAGGCCAATGCATGACCGTTGATGCTGGCAAGCGCCTGACCCCATAGCAGCGGCACCGCAATCATCCCGTGCGCCGCTGGTCTTGCGGCCTGCCACCAGTAGCGCAAGCCTGAAAATGGTTTCATGTCGGGCGTATGTTTGGGTCGCTTGATCTGATACCGCTCAGATGTTGCGCGTGTTCCAGTCATCGCGTAAAAGGCCAAACACGGCGGTATCCCGTACAAAGCCGGTCCAGGTCACCTTGTTCTTGCGCAGCACGCCTTCGTCTTTTGCGCCCAGTTTTCGCACGGCGGCCATGGAGCGCTGATTACGCGTATCCACGCGAAATTCGATGCGGCGGAATCCGCAGGAAAAGGCGTGTTCAATCATCAAAGTCTTGATGCGTCGATTGAAGTTTCCGCCGCGAACACTGGGCGCGATGTAGGTGCCTCCGATTTCAACAACAGCATTGTCGTTATCCGCATTGATGTAGTGGCTCATGCCCACGACTTCTCCGTGGTTCAAGATCGCAAAGCGAATCCAGCCTTGTTCCTGCGCCAATGTTTCATACAGGGCGTTTGAAGTTTCAAAGTGCTCGCCAATCATGCACAGCGGGAAAATATCCCAGACTTCGCGGTCCTGTTCGCAGGCCTGGCGAAGCGCGGCGTGGTGTTCTGTGAGCATGGGCTGCACGCAGACTTCCGCGTCTGCCAGCGTGGCGCGAAGACTTGCCTTGTCTGCCCTGTGGCTGGGTTCTGTTACCGTCATCAGTCGTCGTTGAATATGGGGGTGACGCCCATGACCTCGCCGATGTCGGTCAGACCGGCTGCCACTTTACTGGCACCGGCAGTGCGCAGCGGCATCATGCCTTCACGCAGCGCCTGTCGTCGAAGATCAGAGATGTCGCCATTACGATCAATGCGCTTCTTGACCGCGCGGCTCAGCGGCATGATTTCGTAAATGCCCAGGCGCCCGAGATAGCCTGTTTCGCGACATTCCAAGCAACCCACCGGCTGGAAGATGTTGTCGGTTGCTGACAAGCGCGTGTCTTCGCCGGCCAGTGCCGCCCAGGCATCTGCGTCCACCTCTGCCGGTTGCTTGCAGTGCGGGCACAGCTTGCGTACCAGTCGCTGTGCCACCACACCCAGCAGCGTGGCCTTGATCAGGTACGGTGGTACGCCCAAGTCCAGTAGGCGCGTGATCGCGCTCGGCGCATCGTTGGTGTGCAGCGTTGACAGGACCAGATGGCCGGTGAGGGCGGCCTGCACTGCGATCTCGGCGGTTTCTAGATCGCGAATCTCGCCGATCATGATGATGTCCGGGTCCTGACGCAGCAGTGCGCGCACGCCATTGGAAAAATTCAGATCAATGGCGGCATGCACCTGCATCTGGTTGAAGGCAGGTTCAACCAGTTCAATCGGGTCCTCAATGGTGCAGACATTGACTTCCGGCGTGGCGAGCTGGCGCAGGCTGGAGTACAGCGTTGTGGTCTTGCCCGATCCGGTTGGGCCGGTCACCAGCACGATGCCGTGCGGCGCGCGGATCATGTCGTTCCAGTGATCGGCGTCGCTCGCGGTAAAACCCAGTTGGGAGAAATCGCGCAACAGGACTTCAGGATCAAAGATGCGCATCACCAGCTTTTCGCCAAACGCGGTTGGCAGGCTGGAGGCGCGCAATTCCACTTCTTTGCCGGCGGGAGTGCGCGTCTTGATGCGGCCATCCTGCGGCTTGCGTTTTTCAGCCACGTCCATGCGCGCGAGGATCTTGATGCGGCTGGTGACGGCAATCATCACCGGTGTGGGCATGGCGTAAACTTCGTGCAGAACGCCATCAATGCGAAACCGCACGAGGGATTTTTCACGCCGCGGCTCCAGGTGGATGTCCGAGGCGCGGGATTCAAAGGCGTAGTTGAGCAGCCAGTCGACGATGGCCACAACGTGCTGATCGTCGGCAGTAAGTTTGCCATGCCGGCCCAGCTCCATGAGCTGTTCAAGATTCTGCGAGCCGCTGGGTAACAGGCGGCGTTGTTCGTTGCTGGCCTTGACCGAGCGGGCCAGCGCGTAGAACTCAACCAGATAGCGCTCGATATCAACCGGATTGGCAATCACCCGCCTGATCTTCTGCGGCACGATGCGCGCCAGCTCGGATTCCCACTCACGCTCCAGGGGCTGGGCGGTGGCAATGGTGATTTCGTTGGGCGCCACCTTGATGGGCAACACGTGCACGCGGGTGGCGTAGGCGTAGGGCATCACGGAAGTGACTTTGCCCACATCGATGGACAGCGGATCAATTCGCACCCATTCCAGACCGTGCCGCTCTGCCAGCCACTGGCACAGCACATCCATACTCAGCTTGCGGCCGGGTTTGCGCGGGTCTGGCCAGTCGAAAGCGGCCACCACCGTGAACGGGTGGCGCTTCTCTCGCGCAGGATCGACATGGCGTGTCAGTTCGGCGTGTTGCGGGTTTTCGATCAGCCCGTCATCGCGCAACGCATTGGCGATATCGGGCATGGTCAGTCGGCGATCGGGGAGCCGATCTTTGTCATCAGCGTGCATGGCGCAAGGCTATCACTGCTCGGGCCAGGGCTGGGCAGCCTGCTGCCGGGTGGTGCCCACCTTGCAATTGGCGGCCGTGCAGGGAAATCCCTCGGCTGTGCAGGGGGCGGCAGGCTGTGGATAATGCTCCTCCAATACGAAGCATCCTGGTTCCCTTCCCATGCGTTTTTCGCTGCTAATGGCTGCAACCCTTCTTTGCTCGGCATGCGCCAAGCCGGCATGGGTGCGTCTTCCCAATGTTTCTGCACCAGATTTTTCGTCCTGGTTTTCAAACGAGAATGTGGTGCCAGTGGAAGAGGTTGCCCGTGCAAGCCAGTGCGGCACCGCGGGGGCAGCGTCTTCACTGCAGCTGTTCCGCAGCCTGGCGGGTCTGCAGGCATGGGCGTCTTCTCGCGGCATTGATCTGGTGAGTACGCGGGCAACGGGCTTGCCGGAGAGCCCTTATGCGGTGTTCGAATTGGGGGCGCGGCCCAGCGGCGGATACGGCGTTGCCGTCAGTGCCCAGGGTGGCCTGCGCAATGACACACTGGTACTCAAGGCCACCGTTTTTGAGCCGCGCAAAGGCGGTGAATGGGCATCAAATGAACCGAGCAGCCCTTGTGTCATGGTCAGCTTGCCGGCGCGCAGCTACGAAGAGGTCAAGCTGATCGATCAGAGCGGCTTGGTCCAGGCTCAGGCCAGCGGGCAGGGCTCATGAGGTATTTCGCGGCGCTGTGGCTGGTACTCATCAGCGGCCTTTTCACGACGGGCAGTGTGGCGGCAGACAGCACGCCGTCTGCGGTCGTTGATAGCTTTCACAAGGCATTGAGACTGAACCAGCCAGAGAAAGCCGTTGGGCTGTTGTCCCTCGACGCCCTGATCTATGAGCAGGGGTTTTCCGAAATCTCGCGCGATGAATGGATTCAGCAACAGCTGGGTCCGGCCATTGCGTTTGCAGGCGACTCTGATCGGCGCGTGGTGCGACGTAGTTCGCGCATCAGCGGGGACGCAGCCTGGGTGATGTCCAGCACGCAGACCACGGTCAAACTGCCGGAACGGGATCTGGTGTTCAATGGCGGCGAGACGGCCATTCTCCAGAAGGAAGGCGAGGTCTGGAAGATTGTTCACCTGCACTGGTCCGCGCATGAGGCAGAGCCGGCGGAAAGCTCCAGCAAGGGTGAGTAGCGCGATGGGCGTTTGCCCTGTCAGCGATTGCTCAGACGTAGTTGCGATCTGCTGCATACAACAAGAACAAGGACGCTCAGAATGATTCATATGTTGCCCGGCCCGATTCAGGGCGTTTTCATGGGTCTGCTGCTGGTGATTAACACCCTGTTCTGGGCAACGTTTCTTTACGGCGCGGTCCTGCTCAAGTTGTTGACCCCGGCCAAGTCTGCAGCTCGTGACGTACTGTCCCGTGTAGCAGCAAAGATGGCCCAGAACTGGGCATCCACCAATTCTTCAGCGTCCAGTTTTTTTCAGCGGATCGAATGGGATCTACGCTTCAATGTGGAACTCAGTCCCAAGGGTCAGTATCTGGTGTGCTCCAATCACCAGACTTGGAACGATATTTTTGTGCTGATGCGCGCGTTCGGGCGCCGTGCACCGTTTTTCAAGTTTTTCCTCAAGCAGCAATTGATCTGGGTGCCGGTACTGGGCCTGGCGTGGTGGGGGCTGGACTATCCCTTCATGCGGCGCTCCACCAATGATCAGATCAAGAAGAATCCTGCCCTCAAAGGCAAGGATCTGGAAACCACGCGAAAGGCCTGTGAAAAATTTCGCAACCAGCCTGTCTCCATCCTGAACTTCCTGGAAGGTACGCGCTTTACCCAAACCAAGCAGATCAATCAGAAAGCACCCTACAAGTATCTGTTGCGACCCAAGGCAGGCGGTTTCGCATTTGCCATGGAAGCAATGGGCGACAAATTGCAGGGGCTGGTGGACGTCACCATCGTCTACCCCGATGGCGCTGTCGGCTTCTGGGATTTCCTATGCGGAAGAATGCGCCGCGTGATTGTGGATGTCCGTCCCCTTGAAGTGCCTGAGGAACTGGCGGCTGGCCTGCTCAAGGGCGAGTACGAAGAGAGCAACGCGTTCCGCAAGAAGTTTCAGCTCTGGATTGGCGAGGTGTGGAAACAGAAGGACGCGCGCATTGCCGAGATTCGCGGTCTGTCGCCCATTGCAGAGCCGGCGCCGGCTGCCGATCTGAATCCCTGATCGTCGTCAGCCGTCGGTGCTGACGGCGCTGCCTGATTGCATGAGCGCTTGCATGGCACTCAGTTGTGCAGACAGCAGACTTTCCAGTTGCGGCTCCAGTCTTTTGGCGTGTTCAAGCCAGTCGCGCGAGGCGTCGATCAGCTGATCGGGATTTCGCAGCCGGGTGGACGTTCGCTGATAGGCGCGCTCCATGCCACGGTCATGGGCATAGGATTGCAGCAGCGCGGAAAAAGCCGCGGCACGCAGGCGTACCCCGCCGCCTTTTTCGAACCAGGGCCCTGAGGCCTCGATGGCCTCTCCGCAGCGGTCTGCAAAGTGCTCAAGGCTTTCGACGTGCCACTGCGACCAGACCTGCGTCAGCGCATGGTCGGCGGCCATGTCGAGCACGATGCCGGCATAACGCCGCGTCGCTTTGTCGAAGGATCCCTTGGCATTGCGCATGGCCGGGTGACGGTCGGTAATCGCATCAACCCGGCGGTGTAGGCGAATGCCCAATGCAATGGGTGGCGGGTAGGCCGACAGATCTGCGCCGCGAACCACATCACCCAGGATGCTGCCGGCCAGTGACGTACCCGTGCGATCGGCGAGCCAGAGGTGGCCAAGAAAATTCATGTGCGCATTGTCGCGCGTCACGAATGTCCTGATGAGGATTTACTTCGGGCTCACCCACATCTGGATCTGTGCGCGGAACACAATCTGACCTTTTTCATCTTCCACCGCCACATCCACCGGCCAGTCGAAACCGCTTGTGCCGAAGCTGGGTAAGGGATCGCAGTGGCAGCTGGCGGTGAGGTCGGTCTCGGCCTTGAGCAGGTATTGCACGCTCATGCCTTTGGGGATCCAGCGATGTGTGGTCGGAACACTGACTTCTGTCATCAGGCCACCTACGAATTCCGCGAGGTTGCACATGGCAATCGCGTGAACCGTGCCGATGTGATTGGTGACGCGTCGCCGCTTACTCATGCGGGCAACGGCCTTGCCCGGTGCAAGCTCCAGCATCTGCGGTGAAATGCTCTGAAAATACGGGGTTTTCACGGACACCATGCGCGACCAGGCATTCTTGCCCATGGGCAGCGGTGACAGCTTCTTCCAGAGGTTGAGGGCGAGGTTGCTCATGCGAGAGTCCGGGTTGAAGAGTGCGCGAACGCTAGCAGCCGTAGCGCTGCATGGCTTTGACGGCTCAGGCGCGCCGTAGCGGCCACACGGCGAGCAGACGACGCGGTCCACGGCCACCATCGATCATCAGGATTAAAGCCAGGCATCCGGCACCGGACAGAACGGTGGCCACTGTGAAGCTCGCGACATAGCCAAATGCGTCGCCAATCAGTCCGCCGCTGATGGCAGCCACGCCGCCGGCGAGCAGGATGGCGCAGGAAAATAAGGTGTAGTCCGTGCCGGCTTGCGCAGGTTCTGATGCATCCATCATCAGAGTAAACAGGGCGACCGTTGCCATGCCGCCGAGCAGATGCTCGGCGGTGCTCGCGGCGTAGATCAGGTAGGTGGATTGAGGATCGGCAGCGCAGGCGATGTAGAGCGTCAGGCTCAGGGTCTGGAGAACACCGCAGATCAGCAGCGCGGGACGGCGACCCAGCTTCCATGCCAGCCAGCCGCCAAGCCCTGCGCCTAGCAGACCCATTACAGAGCCCACGGTACCTTTGATAACGGCGATTTCCGACTTGCTCAGTCCGGCGTCATACATGAAAGGAGAAACCAGGGATGAGGCCATGGCATCGCCAAACTTGTAGGCACAGATCAGCAGGACGAACGCGGAAAGACCGGGAACGCGCAAGCGCTGCGACCAGCCCAGCATAAGACTGCGTGCTGATATTTTCGGTGCTTGTTCGGGAGCGGCGTTCTCCACTGCGCGATCACTTCGCAGCCAGATCAAGGGCGCGATACAGGTCAGGGCCAGTAGACCCGCCATGCTCAGGAAGGTGAGTGACCAGCTTGAGTGCGCATATATCCAGAGCAGCGCGCCGCCACCAATGATCATGCCGATGCGGTACGCGCCCACCTGTATGCCATTGCCCAAGCCACGTTCTGCCGGTGTCAGCAGGCGCACCGCGATGCCGTCGGTTGCAATGTCCTGCGTGGCAGACAGGAAGTTGAACAGGACCAGCCCGGCGAACAAATAGACCAGACCCTGATCGGGATCAATCAGCGACAGCGCAGCCGCACCGCAAAGACTCAGCGCCTGCATGCCCAGCACCCAGCCACGCCGGGTTCCGGTCTGGTCCACGACCGGGGCCCACAGAAACTTGAGCGCCCAGGGCAGGAACAACAAGCCACTTGCGCCGATGGCAGCCAGGGACAGGCCGCGTTCGCGCAAGAGTACGGGCAGGGCCTGGGTGAAGAAGCCGAACGGCAGGCCCTGGGCCAAATAAAGGCTGCCCAGCAGCAACAACTTGGGCGCAGCGTTCATGGGACGTCTTTGCAGGCGATGGGGGCATCACCCTACGATAAACGGATGACAGCGGGAATGCCGCTGACTCAGGGCGTCGTTCTCTTGTGCTTTTCCTCGTCGGAACCAGACAGTCCCGCAGTAATGACAAAGCGCATGGCTTCTTCCATGCCCATGTCCAGCGGCGTCAGGTAACTGCGCGGTAGCAGCATCGTGTAGCCGCCAATCTGGTAACTCATGGGCAGGTAGACGGCAACGCTTTCCTCATCCTGCTCGGCGATACGAGGCAAACCGGCGCTCTGCAGATCTTCAACCGTGACGAATCCGAGCAGGCGAATCGGCACGTTCGGAATCTGGATCAGCACCACCTGACCCATGCGCTTTTTGCTTTCGCCTGCGCGCGAGATAAATCCGGTGAGATCCTTCACGGCGCCATAGACCGTCTTGATCATCGGGATGCGCTCTAGCTGGTGTTCGAACCACTGAATCAGCTTGCGAAAGAAGATGGCCTGCGTCATCAGGCCGACGAAAAAGATCACGGCCAAGGTCATGATCAGACCCATACCGGGCAGATAGGCTTCGCCCGGCATCAGGATCTGGATGACGCTTCCGAGCAGTTTTTCTGCGGTTCCAATCAGCCACATCACGATGGCAAGCGTGATGAGAATGGGCAGCAGCACAAACAGGCCGCTCAGGAATGTGCGCACCAGGCCGCGCCAGTTGAGCCAGGCCGAAGCCGTTTGTTTTGTCATCGTTGCAACTCGCTGGCAGCGGCCCAGCAGGCATGGGTGCCGCTGGGAATGCGCAGGGGAAGTCCAATTCTTGCGATGGGGCCCTCGGCCAGATTCTGGGCGGCGTAGATCCAGCACTCCGAGCGATCGCGATTGACGTCGCTCACAAAGTTGAGCAGCCAGCCATCGTCCTCGGCCTGCGTGCCTTGTCTGGCCACGAAGGGCATTTCACTTCCAAAGATGCCGTCTCCAAATTTCACGGTTTCGCGATTCCCCGTCTTGAGATCCTGTTTGAGAAAACCATCGAACAGGAACCAGCCCTGTTTTCCGGTCATGCTGTAGACATAACGATGCAGGCTGCTCATGTATTGGCGATTAATGCTGCCAAATTCGCACAAGGCATCATTGAGCAAGGACTCTTGAGTTTGTCCGGTTTTCAGGTTGAAACGCCATCGACAGAGCTGAGGCTTCATGGAATGCAGATCGAGATAGGCCATCATTTGTGCATAGGCCCTGGGTTGTCCTTGCAGCGGGGGTGGCATCGGCTGCTGTTGCTTGTAGCCATCAACGATGACTTCGTCGCCCTGTTCAAAGGCATGGGTCCAGTGCAGGACGTAGGTGGGGTCTGCCTCAAACCAGCGGATGTCGCCGGGCACGCCCTTGCGTGGCACCAGTGCAAAGCGCGAAGGAAGATCATGCATGCGGGCAGCAAAGATATTCTGCTCGAGCAATGAGGCATCCCAGAACAGCGGGAAATCATTGAGGACGTAGAAGTGCTTTGTGAACATCATGGCGTGCGGCAGCCGCGGCCCGGGCAAGGGAACGTCAACCAGATGATGCAGTTCGCCTTGTTGATTGAGCGCGCCGCAGCGCATGTACGGTTCTTGCCGCGAATAATTGAACCAGAGCAGATCCCCGCTGACCGGATCAGTCTGCGCGTGCGCCGAGACGCCCTGTACCGGAAACGCACCCTGCCATCGCTGCGCGCCGTGCTGCTCCAGCGTGACCGGGTCTGAGGCGTAGAGCTCGCCGCATTGATAGAAGCTGCTCAGCGCCCGGCCACGATGCACACAGACGTCGGTGCTGGAAGCATCCTTGAGATAACCCTGCGCGCCGGAGCCGGGTCGCTCGGACAAGGGCGGCACCTGCGCCAGGCCGGACCATAGGGAACGGTTCTTGTCCTGTTCGGCCACGAAAGCGTGCGTGCGGATGAAGCGGTTTCTAAAAGACGCGCGACCGTTATGCAGATGAAGGGCGCACAGCATGCCGTCGCCATCAAAGGGGTGGTACTTGCCCAGGGGCTGATGGAGCGGGTTTTCCGTGTTGCGCAGGTAGACGCCGTCGAGGTCCCGCGGAATGTGGCCGCTCACCGGGCAGTCATCGTCATGCCATTCTTCCGACACCGGTGCCCAGGCGCCGTTGAGGTAGGGATGATCAGAAGGTTCCAGACTGCTGCGGACCTGGTTGATCCGAATTGCGCTCATGGCTCTACTCCCCGGGTGAATTGCCTGCAGGCCTGCTCAAGACCGACGCGACTGCGGACCATTGGCTCATGAATTGAATCTGTGCCTGAAGTCCCCACATTCTACGGATCGCAGAAGTGGTTCAGGCTGCGCCCAACCAGGAGCCAGAAATGAAGAGTGTGCTTGCTGTCCACGATTATCCACATCAGCACTGGGTGGGAGATGGATTTGCCGTGCAGTCCATGTACGCGCACCTGAACTTCACACAGCAGATCAGCCCCTTCCTGATGCTGGACTACGCAGCGCCACGGCATTTTTCGCCGAGCAGCCAGCCACGCGGCGTGGGCGGGCATCCGCATCGCGGATTTGAAACCGTCACCATCGTCTATCGAGGCGAGGTCGAACATCGCGATTCCACCGGCGGTGGCGGAGTGATTCGCGCCGGCGACGTGCAATGGATGACGGCCGGGTCAGGGCTGGTCCATGACGAGTTCCATTCCAAGGCCTTTACCGCCAGCGGTGGAGACATGGAAATGGTCCAGCTATGGGTCAATCTTCCTGCGGAGCACAAGATGACGCCACCCCGCTACCAAGCGATTACTTCCAACCAGATTCCTGAAGTTGAACTGGAGAACGAAGCGGGTCATGTCCGGATCATTGCAGGCGCGTTCGCAAGGCAGTCCGGTCCGGCCAGTACGTTTACGCCAATCAATGTCTGGGACTTACGCCTTGCCCGGGATGGCGTAAGTCATCTGGATGCGCCGGATGGCCACAACACCACCTTGCTGTTGCTGAGCGGCAAGCTGCGTCTTTCCGGGCATGATGAAGTCGTGCAGGGGCCTCGACTTGTGCAACTGAGTGAGCGGGGCGCTGGGCTGGAACTGACTGCGCTGGAGGACTCGACGGCCTTGCTGCTCAGCGGCGAGCCCATCGATGAGGCCATCGCCTCTTACGGTCCCTTCGTCATGAATACGCAAGCGCAGATTGCTGAAGCGATCGAAGACTTCAACAGCGGTGCCTTCGGCCGCTTGCCGCAGGGCTGAGGCACCATCGCCGCGCTGGTCTTGAGCGCGGCCATCGGCAGCTGATCCTGTAGCCGGGCAGGGCCGGCTGCCGGGGCGGTGTGCAGGGCAGGACGCTGCGTTTCCAATTCGCGGCGAGTTGCCTGCTTCAGCCTGTCTGTGGACTGGCCTCGCCGTGTTATTAGAACAGCGCCTCACGAATCCAGTTGGCGGATTGTTGCTTGGCAGGCAGCCCGCGGCTTGTGCACTATGAAATGATGACCCTTCGTTCACGTCTTACTTCTTCCATGCAGCAAGCTCGATTGTTTCGTCCTGACCCCAGCCGTCCACCGCTTCTGGGATGGTCGCGCAGAGCACGCTGCCACGCGCTGTATCTGCTCCTTGCTACCGGTATCAGTGCTGCAAGCACGGGTCTCACTGCCGAGTCCGTCGTCTCGGTCGGCATTACGCTGCCTCTGAAAGCGCAGACCTCGCAGCAGTTGAGTCTCAGCGGCTCGGTGAGCACGCCACTGGACGCCTCCTTGTCCCCACGGATTTCCGGCTTGATTGCCGAGGTGATGGTGGACGCTGGCGATGAGGTCAAAAAAGGGCAGGCGCTGCTGAGGCTGGATGACACGCTGGCCAGACTTGCGCTGAAGCGAGAGGACGCCGCGCTGGTGGAGGTGCAGACGCGCATTGCCGAGGCAGAGCGCCTGCGCCGTGAAGCGGATTCTCTTTCGGCCAAGGGCAATTTGCCCAAGTCCCTGGCCAAGACCCGCCTGGCAGAGGAAACGCTGGCGAAGGCGCAGCTCAGTGGCGCACGGGCGGTCCGCGCCGAACAGGCCGAGCGGGTCAATCGGCACGTCCTGACGGCGCCGTTCGCAGGCATCATTCGCCAGCGCCTGAGCGCGCCGGGCGAGTGGGTGGAGCAGGGCGATATCGTCTTTGAACTGGTTTCACGCGAATCGCTGCGTGTCGATGTGCTGGTCCCGCAGCACCGGCTTGCCGACGTGAAACTGGGGCAGACGGTAGAGGTGACGGTTGATGCCTGGCCGGATCGCGTCTTCAAGGGGCGCGTGGCCTCTAGGGTGAGCGCGGCGGACGCGCAGTCGCGCAGTTTTCTGATCCGTGTCGGACTCGGAGAAGATGCAGGGGACGTCTTACCCGGCATGTCGGCGCGGGTGAAGTTCCAGTGGTCTGGACAGTCGGAAGGGGCGCTTTCCGTCCCAGAGGATGCTGTGCAGCGCTTCCCGGATGGCAGCACGATTCTGTGGATCGTGGACGAGCAAGATTTGGCACAGCGCCGATCGGTGCAGCTGGGTAACGAGCAGGGTGATCGGGTGCTGGTGCTGGCTGGCCTGAGCGCGAGCGATCGGGTTGTGGTTCGTGGTGCAAAGCGTCTCAAGGCAGGCATGAAAGTCACGGCAGAGCCGGTCTCAGGCAAATGATGGAATCCCTGCTTCAGCGCGGGACCCTGCTCACGGTGATCGCACTGGTGATTTCCGTTCTGGGCCTGCTCGCTACGTCCAGGGTGCCGGTGCAGATGATTCCGGATCTGGAAGTACGCACTATCGCGGTGGAAACGCAGTGGTCCGGTGCAACGCCACAGGACATCGAAAAGGAAATCCTGATCGAGCAGGAAGAGTACCTGCGCACCATTCCGGGCCTGACCCGGATCAAGTCTGCCGCGCGCACAGGCGAAGCAGAAATTGAACTCGAATTCCCCTTCGGCGTGGATATCACCCGCGCCCTGCTCGACGTCAACAATGCGCTGGCGCAGGTGCCGGACTACCCAGAGAACGTGGACCAGCCGCGCATCTCGGCCAGCTCGTTCTCGCAGAATTCCTTCATGTATCTGCGCGTGATGGCAGAGCCGGGTAATCCCTTGGGGCTGGATCTGGACATGCTCAAGGATTATGTCGAGGACAATGTGCGCCCACGTCTGGAGCGGGTGCCCGGTGTGGCGCAGGTGCAGATTCGTGGTGGCGCCTCTCGCCAGATTCAGATCGCCGTGGATACGGCGGCACTGGCCGAACGCGGCATGAGTTTGCCGATGCTGCGCGATGCTATTCGCGCACGCAATCGTGACCGCTCGGTGGGAGACCTGGATGAAGGCAAGCAGCGATTCCTGTTGCGCAGCATAGGTCGCTTCGAATCGATCGACGACATGCGCCAGATGGTGATCGGACGACGTGGCGATGCATTGGTGCGACTGGGCGATGTTGCAACCGTGCGACTGGATCACTTCGAACGCCGCGTTCTGGACTACACCGACGGGCAGGGCGCCATCGGATTGTCGGTTCGCCGTCTCGCCGGCTCAAATGTGGTGCAGATCAAGCGCGACATGCTGCCGGTCATCGACGACATCAATACGCAGTTGCTCGCATCGGTCGGCCTGCAACTGCGACTGCTCACCGATGATGTGAAATACGTCGAAGCCTCGGTGCTCAACGTCTGGAAGAATCTCGCTATTGGTGCCTTTCTGGCCACCGCGGTGATGTTTCTGTTTCTGCGTTCGCTACCGGCGACATTGGTCGGGGTGATCGGCGTGCCGGTCTGCACCATTGCCGCGTTCATGGGGCTGCTCGCCTTCGGTCGCACCATTAACGTGATCTCATTGGCGGGCGTTGCGTTCTCCATCGGCATGACACTCGACAACAGCATCGTTGTTCTTGAGGCCATCGAAAAAGAGCGACGTGCCGGGCTGGGCCGCCTGGAAGCCGCCAGCGCTGGTGTCAGGAAAGTGTGGTCGGCGGTGCTTGCCTCTACCCTGACCACCATTCTGGTCTTTGCCCCGATTCTGTTTATCGAAGAAGAAGCCGGGCAGCTCTACTCCGATGTAGCCGTGGCAATCTCGTCCGCCATTTTGGTGTCCATGCTGGTGGCGATTACGCTGGTGCCTGCCGCAACCCTGAGGCTGAGCAATCTGGGCAAGGCGCAACCGGGCATCGGCGACGACAACCTGCTCAAGCGATCCCTGCTGAGGTGGGTGGCCTGGTTGGTGGCGACACCGCTTCGGCGCTGGTCTTACCTCGCGCTGTCGGTTGGTCTGACCGCTGCCATTATTCTTTTCCTGACGCCGCAGGCGGAGTACCTGCCGGAAGGAGAAGAGCCCAAAACCTTCGTGCGCATGATTGCACCGCCCGGATACAGCCTGTCCGAGATCGAGAAGGTCGCCGAGAAGCTGCAGGCCGAATTGCAGGTGTACGTTAACGATGACCCTGCCCGCTTCGCACGGGGGGAGGTGAAGGTTCCGGCCATGCGCTACATGAACCTGCAGGCGGAATCTTCCGGCCTGCGCGTCATTGCCGAGACCATCGATCCGGATCAGATCAATGATCTGATGAATGCATTGACCGAACGTTTTCGCCAGGAGCCGGACATGCGTGCGTTTGCGGCGCGCGGCTCGATCATCAGCAGCAACGATGGTGGTACGCGCAGCGTGAACGTGGATATCTCGGGTGCCCAGCTGCCCGATCTGTTTGTTGCAGCGCAGGCCATCTATGCACGTGCCAGTGAGCTGATGCCAACCGCGCAGATCGGCTCCGAACCGACTTCGCTGAGCCTGACCCAGCCGATGATCCGCGTTGAGCCGGACTGGACAAGGCTGGCGGAGCTGGATGTGTCCGGCGACGACTTTGCCTTCGCCGTTTCCGCGATGGCCGACGGCGCTTACGTGGACGAGTTTTTTGTCGGGGATGACAAGATCGACATGTTCGTCTTCAGCGACTCGGGCAATCGGCAATCGCTGGCAGAACTGGAGAACCTGCCATTGCATACCGCGAGCGGCGTGGTGCCCTTGTCGGCTGTGGCGCGCTTCGTGGAAACGCTCGACACCGACCAGGTTCGTCGCGTGAATGGTCGCAGAACCGTTACCGTCAACATCGTTGCGCCGCGTGAGATTCCACTCGAAGCAGCGGTGGAGCTGGTGCGCACCCGGATAATCGATGAGCTTCAGGCTAACGGCGATATCCCGCTGGATGTGCAGCTGGATATTTCCGGTGCTGCGGATCAGCTGGATGCAACGCAGAACGCTCTGAAAGGAAACTTCCTGATCGCGCTGATTTTGAGTTATCTGCTACTCGTGGCCATCTTCACGCATTGGGGCTTTCCGCTCTTCATTCTCATCACTGTGCCGCTGGGCATTGCTGGCGGCATTGCGGGTCTGGTGCTGATGAATAATTTTGTGTCGCAGCCTTTTGACATGATTTCCATGCTGGGATTCCTGATCCTGCTGGGCACGGTGGTGAATAATCCGATCCTGATCATTGATCAGACCATGCACCTGCTGCGCGAGCAGAAGCTCGGCATCGAGCAGGCCGTCACGCAGGCCGTCGAGAGTCGTTTGCGTCCGGTGATGATGTCCATGATTACCACCATCTTTGGCCTGTCCCCTCTGGTATTCATACCGGGTGCCGGAACCGAGTTGTATCGAGGCGTCGGCGCCATTGTCCTGTTTGGCCTGCTGTTCTCGACCTTGATCACCCTGACCTTCCTGCCAGTGCTGCTGACAACGGTCTTGCGCCGAGGGATCGTCAGGGCCGGCTGAGATACGTCAGCGGCGCCAGAGCTGCGAGGCGGGGGTCGGTTGGTCCTATTGCTTTCCGGCTGATCCAAGACAATAAAAAGCCGGCTTGCGCCGGCTTTTTATTGCAGCTTGTGAGGCTCAGATACGGCTTTCGATACCGTACGCCGCGAATCCTTTCTTTTCGAAATTCTCACGGAACATGTCGCGCAGTTTGGTTGCGGTCTTGTCGTAGGCTTCCTTGTCTGCCCAGGTTGAGCGCGGATTGAGCACGCTCTGGTCTTCCAGTCCGGGGCAGGACTTGGGAATGGTCAGATTGAGGATGTCCAGCTTCTCGGTTTCAACATCGTCCAGCTTGCCGTCAAGCGCAGCATTGAGCAGTGCTCGCGTGACCTTGATGGACATGCGCTTGCCAGTGCCGTAGCTGCCGCCGCTCCAGCCGGTATTGAGCAGGATGCAGCGTGCGTGGTTGGTTTCCATCTTCTTCGCCAGCAGCTTGGCGTAGACATTGGGCTTCTGCGACATGAAGGGGCCACCAAAGCAGGCACTGAACGCAGGTTGTGGTTCTGTTACACCCACCTCGGTACCGGCAACGCGAGCGGTAAAGCCGGACACGAAGTGATACATCACATCCTTGGCATCCAGGATGGAAATCGGTGGCAGGACACCGAATGCATCGGCGGTCAGCAGCACGATGGTCTGCGGATGCGGACCCTGTGCGTTGGGCATGACATTGGGAATCACGTCGAGCGGGTAGCTCAGACGGGTGTTTTCCGCGATGGAGCTGTCGTCCAGATCGAGTTCGTCAGGGTGGCACTCTTCCATCTTCTTGCCGGGCAGCGGCGGCACGTTCTCGATGATGGTGCCGGGCTGTGACATGGCCGCAGCAATGACCGGTTCGGCTGCCTTGTCCAGATTGATCAGCTTGGCGTAGCAACCGTCTTCAAGGTTGCACAGGCCGTTGTCGGACCAGATGGTTTCGTCATCGCCAATCAGGCGGCGCGAGGCATCGGCCGACAAAGTGGTCTTGCCGGTGCCGGAAAGGCCGAACAGGATGGCGGCGTCGTTGTTTGCGCCCACGTTGGCCGAGCAGTGCATGGACAGGCGTTCCTGCTTTGGCAGCAGGTAGTTGCCGACCGTGAAGATGGTCTTCTTGTTCACGCCGCAGTAGTCAGCACGGCCTGCGACCAGACAGATGCGGTTGCGGGTATCCACGACCACGGCAGCTTCGGAGCGGCAACCATCACGATCAGGTTCGCAGACAAAGCTCGGCACGTTGATCATGGTCCAGCGTCGATCATCGATGTCCTTAACGCCTTGCAGGTCCTTGGGGAACATGTTGTGCACGAACATGGCGTGCGTGGCGTATTCGCCGACAAAACGATAAGGGACGGCGAAATCCGGGTCCGATCCCATGAAGACGTCCTTGACGTACAGGGTGGACTGCTTGTTGTTGACGTGCTCGATGACGCGCTTGAGCAGACCCTGATACTGGTCCGGGTCATAGGCATTGAGGTCGGCCTTGAACCAGATCTCGTCAGCCACTTCTGGCCATTTCACTGCGTAAGTGTCGCGCGTGCGGCGGCCGGTGCAGTCCGGGTCCGTGTAATAGACTAGTGGGCCGGCGTCTCCCAGGACGGTCGGGAAGGCTTTCTGCGCATCCGAAGGGCCATCGCGTTTCACCCGACCCCGATCATTGGCAATGGCTTCGTGGAAGAGCTCCTTTTTGCCAAGGTTGTACTTGTAAGTGACGGATTTAAGCCCGAAAAGCTTCTCGAGGTCGGCCTGAAATGTCATCCAATGGGGTCCTTGTAAGAGCGCGTGGCGGAGGCACGGTAGCCCGATAGCATAGTAGGGGGCCGATATTGTCGGCAAGTCCGCAAAAACAAAGGCCAATCAAATCAACTAGATGAGGTTGCCTATGCGCCTCTTAGTGCTCCGGAGGCAGAAAATCTCCCGGTGCATCACCGTCCAGCGACACATCGGCGGGCAATTTGAAGCCGGCAACAGACTCTCGCAGGGTCGTGGACAGGGCATTGAGCTCGCCGACCGCCTTGGCCGTGTTCTGGGCCGATTCAGCTGTCTTGATGGCACTGCCACGGATCAGTTGAACCTGCTCGGCGATGCGCACCGACTGTTCGGCCTCTGCATGGGCTTCGCTCGAGATCTCCTGAATCACGCGAGCCAGATCCGTCGAGGTTGCCTCGATGCGGGTCAGCGACTGGCCGGCTTCTTCGGCGCTGCGTGCACCGGATATGACGTTCGTGGTGGAAAGTTCCATCGAGACGATGGCCTCTTTGGTGTCTGCCTGAATGGTGTTGACCAGCGTCTCGATCTGCCGGGTTGCCGCCGCCGCGCGTTCGGCCAGACGCTGGACTTCATCGGCCACCACGGCGAATCCGCGGCCAGATTCTCCCGCCATCGCGGCCTGGATGGAGGCATTCAGGGCCAGCGTGTTGGTCTGCTCGGCGATGTCATTGATGAACTCGATGATGTTGCCAATTTCCTGTGAAGACTCGCCCAGACGCTTGATGCGCTTTGAGGTGTCCTGAATCTGCTCGCGGAGGGCGGCCATCCCCTGAATGCTGCGCCCAACCGTCGAAGCGCCGTTGTGGGCAACGGTGACGGAGTTGCGCGCCTGTTCAGACACCGCATCGGCCCGCGTTGCGATATTGCTCAGTGACTTGGAGCTATTGCTCATGCGGTTGGCAATTTCCACCACCTGTGTCGCCTGATTTTCCGAGCCGTCCTTCATCAAGGTGGCGGTGGCGTCCGTGGAAGTGGCTGCAGCACTGAGTTCCACCGCTGTCTTGTTGATGGTGCTGACCAGGCTGCGCAGGGTGTCAACGGTGTAGTTGATGGAATCTGCAATGGCGCCGGTGAAGTCGCCGGTAACATTGGCACGCACGGTGAGATCGCCATCGGCCAGCGTGCTGATCTCGTCCAGCAATGACAGGATCGCCGCCTGCTGCTGGCGATCGTTCTCCTCGGCGCGGCGAATTCTCTGGCGCACCGCGATCACGTTGATGATCAAGTACAGGACCAGTGCGATCACCGTGACGGCAAGTCCCGGCAGGATCACGGTCTGTTGCAGGGTGCTGGTGCCGGCACTGGGGCCGAGCTTGCTTTCAAGTTGGCGCGCTGCAGAAATGAGCTGCGTTGCACGCTCGGGAATACTGGCGGCGGCAGTTTGCATCTCGCCCAGCGTCGGGCCCAGAGCCTCGAGCTCTACGCCGATTTTCGCCAGCTCCAGAACCAGCGGGCGCTTGAGCTTGACTGCAGTACCGACTTCGCCGCCGCTTTCGAGCGTGCCGTGATCAGATGCCAGCGCGGCAGCATTCAGATTGATCTTGCGAGCAATCTGATCGGCGTTGTGACCATCGCTGAGCAGGCGCCGTCCGAGAATCCGGATTTCCTGTGTCCGCGCCATCTGCGCGTTGGCGGTCACCGCCTTTCCAGGCGGCGCACCGCCTTGAATCAGGCGACCGGCAAGTCCGTCGTAGACATTGGCAACCTGAGCCCCAACCGATTCCAGGTTCTGGCCGACCCGCACGGCCAGCTTGATCTGGTCCTCGGCAACCAGCACCTTGTCGATAGCTTCCTTGAAGCGGGTCCAACGCTCTTCAGTGCCGGTCAGTTCTGCCTCGACCCAGGCGGGCATGGCCGCAATGTTCTGGCTCGCGTCGCCTTCGCGCAGCGCGGCCATGACACTTTTCAGATGATTGGTCTTCTGCAACAGGTCGGCGAACTCGGCAGGTTCGCCCTGACTGGCGTTGCCCGCTGCCCGGGTGATGTCCAGTGCATCGGTCTGGATGACGCGTGCCGCTGCGACCCAGCTCGTGCGTCGGCCAGCAACATTTTCGTTGTAGAGAACGCCGAGGCTGCTGGCAGCAATCCCAAGGACTGCAATGCCCAGCACGATGGTGTCGAGTCGGAGCCTGCGTCCGTCCTTGCCGTTCTCGCTCTCCATTTAAGCCTCTCCCTGCATTGCTTTCAGGTGCTCAAGCCGCGAGCACGCTGCTGATTTTCTTCAGCAGATCGTATTCCTTGACGGGTTTGACCAGGTATTCGCGCGCGCCCTGACGCATGGCCCAGACGCGGTCAGTTTCCTGATTCTTGCTGCTGCAGACAATGATCGGAATGCTGCTGGTCAATGGGTCCCGACTCAGTGTGCGCGTGGCCTGGAAGCCGTTGATGCCGGGCATCACCACATCCATCAACACGCAGTCTGGTTGGCTCTGCCGGATACGACCAATCGCTTCGGCACCATTAGTGGCTTCGACGACAGTGTGTCCGGCTTTCTGAAGAATATTCTTCAGGTTCAGAATGTCGGTCGGCGAATCGTCGACGATCATCACGCAGGCCATGTTGGGATTCCGATGCTCCTCGTTGCTCGGTCCTGCGATTGCGCAGTGGAGCAAACTATACACGCCCGCCTGCCGAAATCTTGGGTGTCAGGCACCGGGCATGCTGATGAGTGATCTGAGCGTCTGTTCATGCCCGCTCAGCTTGAGGCGGAACGGTAAACCACGCGTCCTTCATGCAGCGTGCATTTCACCCGGCCCGGCAGCTTTCGACCGCCAAACGGCGTGTTCCGCCCTGCACTGATCAACTTTGTCGGGTCCAATTCGCTGTCATTCTCCGGGTCGAACAGAACCAGGTTGGCGCGACTTCCAGCTTGCAGGCGACCTTCTGCAATACCGAGAATCTGGGCGGGCTTCAGGCACAGTCGCTGGGCCATCTGCAGCGGCTTGAGGATGTCTTGGCGTACCAAATCGAGCGCCAAGGGCAGCAGGGTTTCCAGCCCGGATATGCCGGGCTCGGTGAGCGGAAAGGGATTTTCCTTGGCGTCCACTTCGTGCGGCTGATGGTCTGAGCAGACCGCCCCGATGATGCCGAGCCGGACCCCTTCTCGCAGAGCGTCACGATCCTGCGCTGTTCGCAGCGGCGGAATGACGTGGCACATGGCATTGAAGCCCATGAGGTCTTCTGCTGTCAGGAACAATTGATGTGCGGCGACGTCCGCACTGACTTTCAGGCCGCTGCGTTGGGCGCTTTCCACCATGGCGACCGATCGGGCGGTCGAGAGCCGCCCAAAGTGCACCGCCGCGCCCGTGTCTTCCACCAGCGAAATCCAGAAGCGGATGGCAGAGACCTCTGCAGCGACCGGAATCGGCGCAAGACCAAGCCGTGTGGCCACCGGGCCTTCATGCGCACAACCGCGATTGGCCAGCGCCGGGTTCTGGGCAAAGACATGCACTGTCAGGCCCAGACCGCGCGCATATTCAAGAGCGCGACAACCGATCAGTGAGTCGCGCAAGGGATGTGCGGCGTTGCTGACGCCAACACATCCGGCCTGACGCAGTGCGCTCATCTCGGCCAGCGACTCGCCCTCCAGATTCTGGGTCAGGGCGCCCAATGTATGCACATCCAGTCCGCCGACGCGGGCGGCAATGCCGCGAATCCGGTCGACCACAGCCTGATTAGCAATGGGTGGGTGGGTATCTGGTGGGATGGTGACCGTTGTAATGCCGCCGGCCTGTGCCGCCGGAATTTCCGTTGCGAAACTCGCCTTGTGGGTCTGGCCGGGTTCGCGGAAGCGGGCCGCCAGATCAACGATGCCGGGCATCAGCCATTGACCCTGCGCGGGCAGGACCTGGTCGAACTCGCCGTCTGGGCGGGTGGCGCCGACAGACGTGATGAGTCCATCTCGGATTGCGACAAAGCCGACTTCATCAAACCCGGTCTCGGGTTCAAGAATGCGCGCGCCTTCAATCAGGAGCGAGGACTGCGTGCTCATGAAGGGTTCCCCAGGATCAGGTCCATCACGGCCATGCGCACTGATATGCCGTGCGTCACCTGGCTCAGGATGAGTGAGCGCTCGGAGTAGGCCAGTTCACCGGAAATTTCGACGCCGCGATTGATGGGCCCGGGATGCATGATCACGCCGTCCGGCTTGATGCGCTTGAGCCGCTCGCGGGTCAGGCCGAAATCACGGTGAAATTCGGGCAGCGAAGGCAGGAAGGCGCCGAGCATGCGTTCGGTTTGCAGGCGCAGCAGAATCACCACATCCACGCCGTCCAGCCCTTCGTCCAGATTATGGAAGGCGCGTACGCCGAGAGACTCGATGCCGGTAGGCAGCAGCGTTGGCGGCGCGATGACGCGAATGTCTTTGCAGCCGAGGATGCGCAGCCCGTGGATGTCTGAACGCGCCACGCGGGAGTGCAGCACGTCGCCGATGATGGCGACTTTCAGGTTCTCGGGAGCACCCTTGGCCTCGCGGATGGTGTAGAGGTCAAGCAGGCCCTGCGTTGGGTGAGCATGACGGCCATCGCCGGCGTTGAGAATCGCCACCCCGGGCGCGGCGTGTTCGGCAAAAAAGTGTGCCGCGCCGCTGGCATCGTGACGCACCACGAACATGTCGGCCTGCATGGCTTCCATGGTCTTGAGTGTGTCGAGCAGGGTTTCGCCCTTTGAGGTGCTCGAAGCGGAAACCTGAAGATTGATGACGTCAGCAGACAGTCGCTTGGCTGCGATCTCGAAGGTGGAGCGCGTGCGCGTGGACGGCTCGAAAAACAGATTGACGATGGTGCGCCCGCGCAGTGCTTCAACCTTCTTGTCCGGACCGGCATTGACGCCGGCATAGTGCGCGGTGCGATCGAGGATTTGCGTGATCAGATCGGCGGGGAGTCCATCAATGCTCAGTAAGTGGCGCAGGCGTCCTTGCTGATCAAGTTGGAGAGAGTCGGTCATCGCGGGGGCGGATTGTGAACTGTGGGGGCCACGCCGCGCAATTCAGGAACCTTGCATGGCAAACCATTGCTCAAGAATAACGCGAGCGGCCTCACCATCGCGATCACCTTTTCTGACGCGGCGCTTCATCTGTCCGCTGGCGCGGGCGTTGCGCAATGCATCATCGGCTTCGCGCGATGAAAAGCGCTCATCAGCCAGATGCACTGGCAGGCTGGTGCGCGTTTTCAGCTCGCTGGCAAATGCGCGAGCCGCAGTGGTCATGGCCTGTTCCGAGCCATCGTCATCCAGAGGCAGGCCGACCACCAGTGCCTCCGGCCGCCAGTCACGTAGCAGGCGCAAGACGCCGTCCCAGTCCGGTTTGGCGCCGTTGTGCAGAGTGGGCAGTGGGCGCGCGGTTCCGGTGATCGCCTCGCCTACGGCAACGCCGATGCGTTTGAATCCATAATCAAAGGACAGCACGCTCATGCGGGCTGAAGCTGCTCGTCGGCTGCTTCAGGACGGCGATTGATGAATCGGTTCAAGCGTGGCCGGCGCCGCTGCCCAGCTGCGCGATATCCAGGCCAATCAATTTGGTCGCCGACTGCCAACGCGCGTCCACCGGGGTCTGGAACAGCACCGCGGCATCTACCGGCGTACTCAGCCAGGCGTTCTGTAGGATCTCATCTTCAAGCTGACCTGCGGCCCATCCTGAATAACCCAGCGTGACCAGGAAATGCTCCGGGCCGCGCCCTTCACCAATGGCCGTCAGGACATCGCGTGAGGTGGTGATGTAGAGCCCCCGGCCGATCGGCATGCTGGAATCCCATCCCCCGGGGCCGCTATGGACCACGAAGCCACGCTCCGGTTGTACCGGGCCACCCCAGAACACGAACTGCTCGCAGGGCGCGCCGCGGTCATGTTTGACCCCCATCTGGTCGAGCATGGCGCCCAGTGTGAGGTCTGTCGGGCGATTGATGATCAGGCCGACCGCGCCGCTGTCATTGTGTTCGCAGAGCAGGGAAACGGTGTTGCTGAAGTTGTCGTCTTCCAGGCCCGGCATGGCGATCAGGAATTGATTGCGCAGGAAAACATTCTCGGAATCTGCACCACTGTCGGCGCTGAGCTGGATGGCTGCTTTTTCCTCGTCCAGATTGTTATCGATCAGCGCCTGCCGACACTTGGCCAGAGATTGGCCTGTGCGTTCGCGAAGGGCTCTGACAGCGGCTCTGGGGACTCGAATCGTCATGCCCCAGTATCCGGTGCGCGGCGGAACGATGGCAAGGTCGTTCGCCCTTGCCTCAGGGCCGCTGGTCCAATTTTTTGCCGATGGCGTCCATCAGTAGCCCGCCAATGTCGGTGCCAAAGGCGGCATCAATTTCGCGGGCGCAGGTCGGGCTGGTGACGTTGATCTCGGTCACGCAATGCCCGATGACATCCAGCCCCACAAACAACAGGCCGCGCCGGCGCAGTTCCGGGCCGATCCGGCGGGCAATCTCCAGGTCCTCATTACTCAGGGGCCGGGCCTCGCCACGACCGCCAGCTGCCAGATTGCCGCGCGTCTCGCCGACGCTAGGGATGCGGGCCAGGCAGTAAGGCACGGGCTCACCATCGACCATCAGGATGCGCTTGTCGCCGTCAACAATCTCGGGAAGATATTTCTGCGCCACGATCATGCGCTCACCCCGATTGCTGAGCTGCTCGATCACCGCACCGAGATTCAGCCCGTCGGCGCCCACGCGGAAAATGCCGCTGCCGCCCATGCCATCGAGCGGCTTGTAGATCACATCGCGATGTTCTGCATGGAAAGCGCGCAGGGCCGCTTCATGGCGTGCAAACAGGGTGGGCGGCGCCAGGTCGGCAAACCAAGCGGTGAACATTTTTTCGTTGCAGTCGCGCAGGCTGTGCGGGGCATTGACCACCAGCGCGCCCTGTTCTTCAGCCCGCTCCAGGACATAAGTGCTGGCCACAAACTCCATGTCGAAAGGCGGGTCCTTGCGCATGAGAATGGCGTCCAATTCTCCCAGCGGCAGCGTTCGGGGCTCGCCGCGCCACTCGAACCAGTTTTGGTTGTCGTCGAAGACCTGCACGGCTCTCGATTGACCCAGGGCCGTGCCGTCGCGCACGTAGAGGTTGGACACTTCCATGTACTCGATCTGCCAGCCCTTTTTCTGGGCAGCGAGCATCAAGGCCAGGCTGGTGTCTTTGTAGGGTTTGATGGCGGAAATCGGGTCCATGACGACACCGATGCGGCGCGGAGCGGGCTTATTCATGCGCTAACTTTAATCGGGAACCTGCACTGGATGGGTGCCAGTGCCCGCACCGACGCAATTGCGACCAGCGACCGGGCATCAAGGCGTCGTTCCATGATCAGCCTGAAGATTGGATGTAAGCGAGCAGACAATGTGCATGGCGGCAGTTTCAAAACGGCCAGATTACGTACACTATGTCAATTGATCCGGCGCATTACGGTAATGGTGCGTTCCGGTGCCTAATCTGCGCGGGAGAGTTGCTAGATGTCACGGCTGAACTGGTTACCCCTTTTGTTGGCGTTCGGACTGATTGCGTGCGAAGCCACTGATTCTTCGGATCGCCTGCCCGGTGCTGACACGGACGAAGAGGAAGAAGAACTCACCGAGGCTCAGGAGCGCGCGGCATTGGGAGACTGGTCCGATTTGCTGGATTGGCCGATCGTGCCGATTCATTCTGTGCTGCTGCCCGATGGCCGCGTGCTGACCTATGGCTCCACGGTTGAAACCGGCGGCGGGCCGGAGGTGATCAGCGGCGGTTTGAGCTATGACATCTGGGATCCAACCGATCCCGATCCGGATGACGGGCACATGGTCCTGCCCAATTTCACCGGGACCGATATTTTCTGTAGCGCGCAGGTCGTGTTGCCGCAGCCGGATGCCGGCGTGCTCATTGCGGGCGGGGATACCTTCCCGCGTCGTGAGCCCACCCCGGACCCGGATGCAGACCCGGATGCGGCGGGAGAAGTACCGGAAGATGACGATGACGGCAATCAGGATTCCACCGTTCTCGACTATGCTGGGAATCAGGAGCTGACCACGGGCTCGACCATGAACCGGGGTCGCTGGTATGGCACCGCTACTACTTTGGTTGATGGCACGGTCTATGTGCAGGGCGGGCGCAGTTTTTCACGGGTCAGCGGTGAAGATCTGCCCGAGATTCGTGGCCTGGACGGTATTTTCCGACTCCTGACGGGGGCCGATACGAGCGCCCTGCGTTACTACTACCCCCGCAATTTTGTCATGCCGGACGGCACCCTGTTCGGGTTTGATACGCGCGGCACCATGTATCGTGTGGATACCAGCGGAACCGGTTCGGTCACCACATTGAGCCGGTTTGGCGCTGCCTACCGCGGCGATGATTCCACCGCCGCCATGTTCCGGCCGGGGCGCATCCTTCAGTTTGGTGGCACCACTGTTGAAGATTCGGTGGAGCCGCGATCGCTGATCATCGATGCCAATAGCGACACGCCGGTGCTCACGCGTTCCGGAGATCTGTCTTCACTGCGCCGGCTGGCAACCGCCACCATCCTGCCGAACGGAACGGTTCTGGCCACAGGCGGCAGCACCGTCTACAACAAGGTCATCGGTGTCAATAACAAGGCTGAAATCTGGGACCCCGTTACCGGTGAATGGACGCTGGGTGCCGCTCCCGAGAATCTGATTGATCCGCGTGAGAATCATCGTCTCTATCACTCCACCGCTCTGTTGCTGCCGGATGGTTCGGTTCTGGTCGGTGGCGGCGGACTGCCCGGGCCTTTTGCCCATGAAGACGCCGAGATCTATTACCCGTCTTATCTCTTCAATGCCGCCGGAAAGCGCGCGGCACGCCCTAGGGTCAGCGCTCCAGATACGCTCAGTGTGGCACGCAATTTCCGCCTGACCTCCAGTGATGCCGTTCGGGTCACCTTGGTCAAAACCGGCTCCATGACCCACAACTGGAACATGGACCAGCGCTTCATCGAGCTGCCGTTTACTCGGATAAACGCCAGTTCGCTGGATGTGCGTATGCCATCCAATATCGGCGAAGTGCCTCCGGGCTACTACATGCTGTTTGCGCACAACGCGGCGGGCGTGCCGTCTTTGGGCAAGATCGTTTTCATCAACGTTGCCCCCACACCTGATCCCGCGCAGGACCCGGTCATCGTGCCCCTGGACTATCGTTCCAACGCACTCGGGGTTGCTCAGAATGTGCTGGTAGAGGCCAGCGACCCCGCTGGCGATGCGCTGAACTTTGCCGCCGCCGGCTTGCCGCCAGGGGTCAGCCTGACACCGGTCAGCGCAACGCGAGCCCGACTCAGCGGCACGCCCAGCGCAGCCGGAAGCTACGACGTGGTGGTCACCGCCAGTGACGGAGAGCGCACGTCCTCCAGTAATTTTGTCTGGACCATCCGGCCCGCTGCTTCCACGCCCTAGGGCATTCATGAATTTCCGCACAGCAAATTTTTGCTGTGCGGGTTTGCTGCCGCTCATAAGCGCAGCAATGCCGTTTGGTGCATCTTGTGCATGGCGCGCGAGGATGACGGCCTAGGGTTGCCCTGAGATATCAATCAATAATCGGCCGAAAGGTCGATTATTTTGTATAGTTCGCCTTCAGGGGTAATCAATCAGGGACGTGAGCCATGGCATTCAAACTTCCAGCCGGAGCGCTGGCTCTTTCCTTCGCCGCAGTGACGGCCTCCTTTTCCTTGGCTGCATGCGAGCGCCCCCGGTCAGACAGTGCGCCGGATGTCGTGACGTCTCAGGCCGAGTCACGTTTATTCATTGACCCTGATACTGGGAACCGGCGTGCGCCGACCCCCGAGGAGCGTGCCGCGATGAGTGCGCCGGCCTCGAAAGCAGCTGCTGCCGGTCAACACGCGGATTCGGCAGGTGCCGAAATCCCGCTGCCGGGCGGCGGAGTCCTGATTCCCCTCGGGCCGGAGGTCATGAGCCAGCACCGCTATCGGCGCAATGCAGATGGCAGTGTCAGCCAAGGAGGCCACAGCGATGCCGAATAAATTTCGCAAAGCAGGGTTTCTCTCATTTGTGGCAGCGGCTCTTTTCAGCGTGCAGAGCCAGGCCGCAGTCACGTTCTCCATCGTCAATCAGGACAACCCGGGCGAAGGCTTCAACGATCCCAGTGCGCCTCTGCTGCCCGCGCCGGGCAACGACACGGCCGCGACCCTGGGTGAGCAGCGACTCAATGCGTTCCAGTTTGCCGCAGATCTGTGGGCAGCCAAGCTGGATAACGTTGGCGCCGGCGATATCACGGTGGTGGTCAACGCCACGTTCGCACCATCCAGCTGCTCCCAGACCAGCGGCAATCTGGGCAGTGCTGGACCTACTGGTGTGGCGGTAGGTTTCGCCAGTGCTCCCGACCCGAATGTTCGCTACGTTCGTGCTCTGGCCAAGGCTCTAGGCGCGCCCATTGGTGGAGGCGCAGACATGAGCGCCAACTTCAATGGCGACATAGATCGCAACCCCAACTGCTTCGGTGACGGAAGCACGATTTCGACCAACTGGTATTACGGTCTCGATGGCGTACCGGAGTCAGGCACCATCGATTTCCTGACCGTGGTGTTGCATGAGATCGGGCACGGCATCGGCTTTCTGACGCTGGTCAACGGAAGTACGGGTGCCCTCAGTGGTGGGCAAGTGGATTCGTTCACCCTGAACCTATTCGATGTTGACGCTGGCCTGGCATGGAAAGACATGAGCAATGCCCAGCGTCTGGCGTCCATTACCAACACGGGCGGGCTGGTCTGGACGGGTTCGCAGGCCGCTGGGCCGGGACTCTCGGAATTCATTGGCGGTGTGCGCGATGGTCGTCCGCGCATCTATGCGCCAAATCCGCGCGAATCGGGTTCTTCGACCTCGCACTGGGATACCGCTGCATCTCCCAACACGATCATGGAGCCCTTTGAGACCGGCGATAACCGCGTGGTGCAGACCCTGGGCGTGGAAGTCTGCGCCATGGCCGATATTGGTTGGCCACTGGCGCCGGGTGTCAGTTGCCCTGATCAGATCGTCCGGCCCTCGGCAACTGTCGGCAATGGAACGCCGGCGAGCTGTACGGAGGCCGCCTTGCAAAGCGCGGTCGGTGCCGGTGATGGCCTACTGGTCAAGTTTGACTGTGGCGCGCTGCCGCACACCATCGCCCTGAGTTCGCCAATCAGTTTTACCGGCGGCTTCAATGAACTCGATGGCGGTGGAAAGATCACCCTCGATGGTGGCGGCAGTACCCGCGTCATCAGCAATTCCAGTGGCGACAGTCGGCTGGTCTTGCGTGAAATCACCATCGCCAACGGCTTCAACGGTTCACTCGGTGGTGGCGTCAATAACTCCGGAACGGTCAGCGTCATCGACAGCCGTTTCTCGGGCAATACAGCTAGTGCCGGCGGCGCGATCATCAATGCCAGCACCGGGGCTGATCTGAATATTGTTCGCTCGCTGTTTTCAGACAATCTGGCCAATGCAGGCGGCGCAACCTATAACTTCGGCGCGCAGCTGACCATTGTGAACTCGACCTTTTCGGGCAACAGCGCCAACCAGATTGGCGGGGCGCTTTACGAAGATTCAGGTTCGCGCGACACGCAGACAATCATTCGCAACAGCACCTTTTCTGGAAACAACTCGCCGATTGGCAGCATTGCGCTCGAAGGGGGTGGGTCGGTACAGCTGATCAACAGCCTGTTCTCTGGCAATGCCTCCGGCGTGGTTTGCGACAGCGATACACCGGGCAGCCTGTTCGCTGACCGCATCAACCTGGATACGGATGGAAGCTGCGCGGCCCTCGCGGGCAGTGGCTTTATCACTGACGCCAATCCGGGTCTGGATGTGCTGGCGGACAATGGCGGCCCAACGCAGACCGTGGCTTTGCTCGATGGCTCACCTGCCATCGACGCGGCCGATCCGGATCGTTGTACTTATCACCCGGTGGGCGATGTCGACCAGCGTGGCCAGTCACGCGCTCCGGCACTGCGCTGCGACATTGGTGCGTTCGAATTGCAGCCAGACGCTGCGCGCATGGTGCAGCTGCCGGACATCAACGCCAATGGTTATCGGGATAGCGCGATCGCCTTCCGCAGTTCGGCTGGTGACGCGGTAATCCGCGTCATTGACGGGCTCGACGGCAGCGAGATCGCAGAGCGCACGTTTGCCCTCGACTCGCAAATCGTTGCGATGGACACCGTGCCGGACCAGTCCGGAGATGGCTTCGATGACATCGTTGTCCTGACGCAAACCCCGACAGGCCTGCGCAGCTACATCATCAACTCACTGTCCGGGTCCGGCCTGCGATCAATTGGCTTCAACATTGGCGCGGCCACCGGCATGGCGGTGCTGAACAATGTGCAGGGTGAGGCTGCAATTCTGGTTGCAGCATTCGATGCCAGCCTGGGGCGCTATCGCGCCTCGATCAAGAGTGCGGAAACAGGCCAGTTCATCGGTGCCACCCGCATCAACTTCAATCCTGATTTCGACTTGCTGGATTTTGAAGCGCTGAATATCAGCGGCACGCCTTCGATGGTTCTGCTAGTGCGCAACGAGGCAACGGGTGCGCTCTTCGCCCATATCCGAAGCGCTGTTGACGGATCACTGACGGACAATATTCCTTTTGCTCGCACTTACAGCGACGTGATTGATCTGGAAGTGAGCGAGGACATCGACGGTGCCGGCACTGCTGCACTGGTCACGTTACAGCGTCACCCCGGCATTGATCGCGTGATTTCGCAGGTGCGCAATGCCGCATCAGGCGCCTTGATCCGCAACGTGGTCTGGCAATCTGGCTACGACTACTTTGGCCTGGAACTGTTCGACTTCAGCATCGACGGCAACGCAACCCACGATGCTGCAGCGCTGCGTGTTCGTAATGGGCTGTATGACGCTCAGCTCAAGGATATGTCGACCAATGTCAGCCTTCCGAATCGTCCGGTTTTCGGCCGCCTGTCAGTGCCTCAGGACTTCGCGGTAGCGGGCAACGCCAACCCTGGCGGAGACAATTTCGCCAATGCGCTGGGTCTGGACAGTATCCAGCGCATCGTCATGCAATCCCGGACCGTGCCCGGAAATGCGGTGGCCTCTCCGGTGGAGACCATCGTCCCCTAATGCTGGCACTGGGTATCGTGTCCGGAGTACCCGGCTCGGTGCTCAGCTCAGCAGGGACAGCAGCGTCTGGAAGGAAAGGTAGAAGCCCGTGATGCTGAGCATCACGGCGCCGATCTGCCGAGGCCATCGACTGTGCCTGAGCTGTGACAGGGCATTACCGCCTCGGACGGCGAGCCAGGCATAAGCCGCCTTGACCCCGGCTATGACCATCGTCGCCAGCGCAATCACGACGCCGGCCTGATAGGCGCCCACTTGATGCATGTCCAGGAAAGTGGGTAGCAGGCCCGCATAGAAGAAGATGGCTCTGGGGTCCGCCAGGGTGATCAGAAAGCCGCCCAGCAAGCCAGAGGCCGTTACCGATGCGCGGCCAGGCGCCGCATCGGGTCGGGCCCACCAGAGTTGCACCGCAAGCCAGAACAGATACGACGCCGCCAATAGCTTGACGATCACGAACGCGGAGCCATAACGCTGGGCCATCCAGCTCAGACCGGTGACGGCGATCAGGATGAAGACAATGTCGGCCAGGATGATGCCGACAATCAGCGGCAAGGCTGCGCGAAAGCCGCCGGCTAATGCGCGGCTGATGACCAGCGCATCACTCGGTCCAGGAATGATGGACAGGGCCAACATGGTGGCCCCCATGGCAAGCAGACTTTCCAGGGACATGACAGAGGTCGTTTAGCGGAGGTCGCGACCGGCTGGCCGCGACACGACGCCTCAGCCGCCTTTGCCCGCCAGCCCGGCGATTTCGCGGGCCGCTGCCACCGCCGCCAGGCGCGCAACCACGCCGTAAGCATAGAACTGATTCGGCGCCGCATCGGGTGCCAGATCCAGCTCGGGGTGGCTGCAGGTGCTCTCGAAGGGCATGGGCTTGAAACTCATGCCGGGGGCATTGAGGTTTTCCTGATTGCTGCGCTTCTCGTTGACCCGGTAGAAGCCGCCGACTACACAGCGATCAATCATGTACACCACCGGCTCGGCCGAGTGCTTGTCCGGCCCCCAGGTCTCGAAGGTGTGCACGCCTTCCTGGATGATCGCGCCGGTCACGTCACGGCCTTCCTTGGCAGAGGCCATGTGTGTTCGCGCCTTGCGATTCATCTCGCGCACATCATCTGCCGAGCGCACGGTCATGACGCCCATGCCATAGGTGCCGGCATCGGCCTTGATGATGACGAAAGGTTCTTCCTTAATGCCGTATTCCGCATACTTCTCAGCGATGTCTTCGAGCAGCAGCTCGACGTTGCTGACCAGGCAATCTTCGCCCTCGCGTTTCATGAAGTTGATCTGGCCGCAGTTGCGGAACAGAGGGGCGACCCACCAGGGGTCGATCTCGGCCACTTTGGCAAAATCGCTGGCGGTATCGCGGTAATAGCCAAAATGCTGCGTCTTGAGCCGCGCATGCCAGCCTGCTTCCAGCGGGGGCGCGATGGACTGATCAATGCCCTCGAGAATCGGCGGGATGCCGGAAGACAGATCGTTGTTGAGCAGCACCACGCAGGGCCGGAAATCACCCACGCGGATTTCGTCGCCGTGACGCTCAATGGGCTCAAACACCAGTTCGCGTCCAGAAATATCCAGCTTGATCGTGGTCGCTTCCTTGATCTCCGGGATCAGGGTGCCGATGCGCAGGTGATAACCGGCGGACTGGATCATGTCTGCCAGATCAGCCACGTTCTCCAGATAGAAGCGGTTGCGTGTGTGATTCTCAGGAATCAGCAGGACACGGGTACAGGTCTGGTGCGTGCGCTCGACGGCGGTCTGGATCGCCTGCGTGCAGACCGACTTGAACTCAGGGTTCAGATTGTTGAAGCCGCCAGGAAACAGGTTGGTGTCCACCGGGGCCAGTTTGAAGCCGGCATTGCGCAGATCAGTGGAGCAGTAAAAGGGTGGCGGCGTCTCCATCCATTGCTTACGAAACCAGGCTTCAATATCTGCGCTGCGTGCGATCAACTGCTGTTCAAAACGAAGCAGCGGCGAGGTCTTTGTGGATGTCGCGGGCTGGGTTGTGTCGGGCATGATGATGAGGGTGCCATTTGGAGTTCGGTCGTACCTGTCGTCACCTGATCACTTGCGCTGGTGCCGGGAGATCGTCACCCGCGCGGCGGGCAGAACAACAATGTCGACCTCAGGCCGTGCGCATGCAATGGCGCGACAGAAGCGTAGGTTATCAGTCCGCGAGATGTGCGCCGGGGTCGGGGTATGCTAAATAACGAGGCAGTCGGGCGCGATCACACATTCGGGATCAGCACGGACTGCACCATCGCAGGAAATGCTGACAAGCAAGGGGACGTTGAGTGTCTACAGAGGCAGCGGCAAAGATCATGGTGATCGATGACAGTCAGACCATCCGGCGCACGGCGGAAACGCTGCTGGCAAAGGAAGGGTTCACTGTCTTTACGGCTCAGGACGGATTCGAAGCCCTCGCGCGCATTGCTGATCACCAGCCAGACCTTATTTTCATTGACATCATGATGCCGCGGCTGGACGGCTATCAGGCCTGCGCCCTGATCAAGGCCAATCCCCGCTATGGCAAGACACCGGTGATCATGCTGTCTTCCAAGGACGGATTATTTGACCGCGCGCGGGGCCGGATTGTGGGTTCGGATGCCTATCTGACCAAGCCGTTCACGCGCGATGAACTACTCGGAGCCGTGCGTACCCATCTCAAGAAATGAGTAAAGAGCTGCGCTCGCTGCGCGCCCAGCCGTTTCAGCTCCTCCTGGAGCTTGATCGGCGTCTGCGCGCAATGCACGCCGATGGCGGACAGGCCGGCGCCAATATCTGGCAGGGCCTGGCGTTTCGCCACGGGCAGCGATGGATCGTCGCACCCAAGGAAGATGTGCGCGAAGTCATCGCCGTGCCGCGCACCAGCCGCGTCCCCAATGCCCGGCCCTGGCTGTGTGGCGTGGCCAATATCCGCGGCAAATTATTGACCCTGATTGATCTGGGCCGGCTGTTCGGAAACGAAAGCAGCGCCGCCGCCAATCGCAACGCCCGGGTGCTGGTCCTGAACTCGGAGTTGTCGCCAGTCGGCTTTCTGGTGGATGAAGTAGCGGGCTACCGGCAGTTCACGGTGGGAGAACAGGCTGCTCCGAAGCTCGCGGAAGGCGACACCATGAAGCCCTTTGTCCTCGGCGGCTTCCAACGCGAAGGCCGCCCCTGGCTGGTGCTGAGCCTGCACCAGTTGGCCAGCTCAGAGCTGGTCCGCCGCGGAGGATGGTGAGATGAGCCCGGCCCCAGACCAACAAGACCTGCAAGCCGCTTCTGTGGGCATGCACTGGGTGCACGGCGAACTCGAGCAGAACCTGCAGCTGGCTACCAAGCTGATCGAGCAGTATGCCGAGACGCGAAAGAAGCAATCCGAACTTCTCTACAAGGCAGAAGGCTATCTGCAGGAAGTTCGTGGCGTTGCCATTCTGGTTCGCGCCTACGGTCTTGCGCTTCTGGCCGAAGAAATGCGCCAGACCTTGCGGGACATCATTGCCGAGAAGATCAGGGAGCTTGATCCCGCCTATTCAGCGCTCGGCAGCGCCTGCGTACAGGCCGTTGATTACCTTGATCTGCTGCGCGTTGAAGGCAATGACAGCGCCCTGATCCTGCAACCCGTGGTCAACGAGTTGCGGCTGGCGCGCGGGCTCAGCCTGCTGACAGAAGACGACCTCTTTGTCGCCCAGTTCCGGGTGCTCGGTCTCAAGGTGCGGCACACGCCGCCAGCGAGTCCGCAGAAGCGCCTCAAGGAAGAAGCGGCACGCCTGTCGCCAGCGTTCTCGGCGTCCCTGCTGGCCTGGTTCAAGGAACAGGATGCCAGTCAGGCGATGTCGCGAATCGGCCGAATCAGCGAGCTGCTGGCGGCATCGAGCATGCATGTCGATATGCACCAGCTTTGGCGGACCGCCGCCGCCTGTATCGAGGCTTTGCTGTCGGGTTCCCTGGAGCAGTCTCTGGAGGTCAAGCGGCAGTTCGGTCGGGCCGGGCAGTTGATCAAGATCATTGCGTCCGAAGGCGAGGTCGCCGCCATCCAGAAGATGAGCGATGTGTCGCTCAGACTACTGTTCTACGTGGGTCG
>TARA_R110000850_G_scaffold177965_2_pt1 | contig 46947 bp, 34 predicted proteins | sample TARA_R110000850 | Tara Oceans TARA_R110000850 (sample SAMEA4397586) | marine metagenome | biome: Polar Biome; feature: [SRF] surface water layer (ENVO:00010504); material: water (ENVO:00002006), including particulate matter (ENVO:01000060) such as... | depth 5 m
TATAAAATCATTATTAGACCAAAGACCTGATGAAGTTACTATTATAGAGAATAATGTAGCTAAAACTATTAAAGCTTCAAAGGCTAAAATCGGAGATATTATCCAACTTAAAGCAGGAGAAAAGTTAGGGTTAGATGGAGAATTACTATCAGATAAAGCTTCCTTCAATACAGCAGCACTTACTGGAGAAAGTAAACCAGATTCAAAACTAAAAGGAGAAACAGTTTTAGCAGGAATGATTAATTTGAATTCGGTTTCGCAAGTTAAAGTAACAACTGCTTATACAGATAGTAAATTATCAAAAATTCTGGAAATGGTGCAAGAAGCAACATCTAAAAAAGCTCCAACCGAATTATTCATTAGAAAATTTGCTAAAATCTACACACCTATTGTGGTATTTTTGGCAATTGCAATATGTTTAGTGCCAATGTTTTTTGTGGAAAATTATGTATTTAACGATTGGTTGTATAGAGCTTTAATCTTTTTGGTAATTTCATGTCCTTGTGCATTAGTTATTAGTATTCCTTTAGGATATTTTGGTGGAATCGGAGCAGCTTCTAAAAACGGAATCCTTTTCAAAGGAAGTAATTTTTTAGATGTAATGGCTTCTATTCAAAACGTAGTGATGGACAAAACAGGAACCATGACAGAAGGTGTTTTTAAAGTTCAAGAAGTAGTTTTTAAATCGGAATTTGACCAAAAAGAAATACTTCAATTAGTAAATGCTATTGAAAGCCAAAGTACACATCCAGTAGCTACAGCTATTCATGATTTTGTTGGAAAAATTGATAGCACAATTGAACTTAAAAATGTGGAAGAAATAGCTGGGCATGGTTTAAAAGCTCGTGCAAATGGTAAAGAACTTTTAGTTGGAAACTTTAAATTAATGGATAAGTTTTCTATTAAATATGATATTGATCCATCAAGTATTGTCTATACTTTAATTGCAGTAGCGTATGATAATAATTTTGTGGGTTATTTAACCATTGCAGATAGTATAAAAGAAGATGCACAACAAACTATCGATAAACTAAAAGCATTAGGAATCAAAACTACTATGTTAAGTGGAGATAAAAATAACGTGGTACAATTTGTGGCTCAAAAATTAGGAATTACAAATGCGTTTGGTGATTTATTACCAGAAGATAAAGTAAATAAAGTAAAAGAAATTATAGCTAAAAACCAAACAGTAGCTTTTGTAGGTGATGGTTTTAATGATGCTCCAGTAGTTGCTTTAAGCAATGTGGGTATAGCAATGGGCGGTTTAGGTAGTGATGCAACAATTGAAACGGCTGATGTAGTAATTCAAGATGATAGACCTTCAAAAATTCCAATGGCAATAAACATTGGTAAACAAACCAAAAAAATTGTTTGGCAAAATATCACTTTAGCGTTTGTTGTAAAAGCAATTGTTCTTGTACTTGGTGCTGGTGGTTTAGCAACTATGTGGGAAGCCGTTTTTGCTGATGTTGGTGTAGCTTTATTAGCTATATTAAATGCTGTTAGAATACAACGAATGAAGTTTTAATAAAAAGAAGGAGTGTTAACACTCCTTCTTTCTAAATATTTAAAACCTAAATTTCTGCCGAAACAAACTTCATTAATAAACTAGGCAAAACAATCAACAACAAAGCTAACGCAATTAAAAATCCTCCAATAACTGCAAGGGCTGGAGATGGAATAAATGATGCTCCAGCATTAGCACAGTCTGATATTGGAATAGCAATGGGAACAGGAACCGATGTTGCCATTGAAAGTGCAAAAAATACTTTGGTAAAAGGAGATTTAAAAGGAATTGTAAAAGCAAAAAATTTAAGTCATGCTGTAATGAAAAATATCAAACAAAACTTATTTTTTGCTTTTATATATAATACTTTGGGAATCCCAATTACTGCTGGTGTTTTATTTCCAGTTTTTGGTTTATTACTTTCTCCAATGATTGCAGCTTTAGCAATGAGCTTTAGTTCTGTATCAGTTATTGCTAATACATTACGATTAAGAACTATAAAAATTTAACTAATAATAACTAATTAAATTTGATATATATATATTATCTGTAAAAAAATAATCTTGAACCTCTATTGTAATTTTGTTTTTAATTTCTAAAGATAAGATTATTAACAACTGAATCTCATTCAAAATATTAATAAAAAAAAACAAAATACCTCTTTTAAATTAACTTACCAATACGTATAAATACCTATTTTTCAATTTCCTATAAAATAAAAAAGATGCCTATGTATCTCTGCTGTTTCTTTATTTTCTTTCTTCATCCCAATTGTCAAGAATATTTAGAATAATGTGTAAGTTGTTAACGCAGGTGAACAACATTTGATACCCTTGCATGATGCTTGGTGAATTTCTATCAATTCCAATCAAATTAAAGGCGTTTTCAATTTCGCTACTTGGTAAATGAGCATCACATAGTCTTAATTCGTAAATACCAACAAGGGGAGCTGTAATTTGTCTTGCAGTATCTTTAGGAATTTTTATGGCTAAGAGATTTTCAATAGTTTTTATTGAACCCCACTTCGTGCCTTTGGGAGGTACTGCAATTTTCTGAAGTGCTTCAACGTCAATATTGTCTGCAATTATTCTTGCAATATCTTTAGCAAGTGAGAATAATCCTTTTTCGTCAACGGCTCTAAATCTGTGTATTGAATTTAATATATCTGTAACAGATTGATGATCTCTAAAAAACTGAGTTTTCAACTGTTTTTTTGATGATTCGTTTATTTCTTCAATAACTCTTTCAAAAAATGCTTCTGGAGCTTTTGTTGATGATGGTTCAGCTTTGACTTGTGAGGCGTGTAACTCTTTTGAAATGCCACCTTCTGGAGCAATATTATAGCCTGACCAGATTTGTTGTTGCCACAAAGGTAATTTCGCAATATCCTTTGCATACACAGTAATTAAACCTAAGTCATTTACACCAAAGTGAATTCCCCATGCAGGAGAACAGGAAATACTTCCAGTATCACGTGTATACCAAATTAAAGAACTGCCACGCATGGATAGAAAGCTTGAAACTAATTCAGGTTTAAACCAAAGCCATTTGCCACCTTTAGTTAGTTCTTTTCCACTTTCCTTATTTCCAGTTGCATCAACAATGTAAAATAGGTCAATATTTTGCTTATGGCCTAACGTTATTGGGCTAGATTTAGAGGGATTAATCCACTCATATTTCCAAAGTTCAGCAATAATTCTATATAATTTTTTTCCTTCAAAGCTTTTTTCGTAGAAGTTAGATTTTACATTATTATCAGCTGGAAAGGACGTCATATCAGGTACATCTTCGTTTTCATCAACGTCAATCCTACCTACGTGTGAAACTGCAATTTTTTCTCCAAAAGAAAAGCCTCCCTCATGTATTTCTGTAACTCTACATTCCCATATATCTTTTGCATCCTCAGAATACATTTCATCTTCACTCCAAGATAGGAGAGATTTATTGTCAAATATTTTATCCCTACTGAAATACGAAGTTATATAAATACCGCAATCTTTTGCATTTAAATAGTCTTTTAGAAATTGATTTTTTATCTCAAGAAGCACCGGACTACCTTCTTTATTTCGTTCAAGTCTTGCCACTTCAACATAGCCTTGTCTTGGGCAAACCCAAATATCTCCTTCTCTTTTCAGTCCTAAATTGATAACCAAATCTTGATGTAAATGCCACTCATTGTTATCAACAGTATTATCAAAGGTTTGGTCAAGTACTAAATATGTTCCGCAAAAAAAATCTGTTTCAAAAATATCTGACTGTGAATATTCACCGAACACAAAGTTTAAACCTTGAGGTCGGCCTCCTCCTAAGTCACTCCAATTTATTTTTTCTGTTTCACCTTTGTTATCAATTGGAATCATTAAAGAACCATGACCAATATATTCTTCTTGATAATCCAAATACCCGTAATCGATATTGTTTTGTATTGATTTTTGAGAACGTAAAGGAACCCAAACTGAATTATCCAATTTTCGTTTCTTTAAATCTTGCATTTCAAACCAGGATTGATTCATTTTCGTTTTGTAAAATTTTAGTGAATATTGCAGATGATAGTAACATGATAACTTCAAAGATATAAAAGATTCTGGTTTTGTGTAAGAAAAAAAGATGCCTAAGCATCTCTATTTCTTTCTTTTCTATCGTTTATACCCATTCCTCTCCTCATAAATCCTACCCCGTAGATGAAAAGCCACAACAAAACCTAAAATTTCATACCATTCCATACATCAAAAATAGAAAAGAATCAAAAAGTTAAGTAGTGCTAAAAGGCTTTAATCCTGAATTGACAAGAGGTTATCCCAATTTGACAAGAAAAAAGAACTTCAAAGGTTATTAAAATTATTCTCGAATTTTATAACATCACTAAACCTGAAGTACAGGAGTTCCGTTCAACACGGACTTCATTGTTCGTGCTACGCACGCAACGAAGCATCCCTTAGCTGTTACCACCAATTTTTTTCTTCTATTTTTTCCAATTTTTCAAAAAGAATTTCTATTTGTTCCTTTTGTAAAAATGGTTCAAAATTATTCAACCATAAATCGTCTTCGAGAATAATATCAACTTTGGATTCTATTAACTTTTTTAGCTCAATATATTTAAAAGTTTTTTCCATTTTTCTTTTAAAATAATTCTCAACTCCAATTCTGTTTTTTTCTAATTCTCCATTGATTAGGTGATAGTTTTCTTCATCTCCTCTGTATGATTCTATAATTAAATTCTCATTTCTTCCTTCAGTCCACGATTTTATCATTTCCTTTTTTATTGGAATTTGAAACTCAGAATTTTCGGGTTTTTCAAAACCTATTTTTGAAACACAAGGATTAAATATTAATCCAGGATAATATTTAATTTCGTCATAGATACCGTTTTCGTGCGTAAAACAATCTCCAATTTCAATTTTGTCCTTATATTTTCGGTATTCGATTTTATTAAATGAGTAATAAGTAGATAATATTTCTTGAGTGAATTTTGGAAATTCGTATAGTAATTTTATGTTTTCATCAATATAATTACTGTCAGTAATAAAATTGAAAATTCTTAAATGATTAGAACTGAAATCAGGACATTTAATAACTCCAATGTGTTCTAAATTTATGTTAGCTTTCTTTGAATAATTATAAGAACCGATTACAGTAGTTTTTCCATCAATTACCAAGAATTTACTGTGTAAAAACCTTTTCGTTGCTTTATCCATAATTTCAATTCCGACGTTTTCAAATTTTTCTTTATAATTCAAAAAAAAATTGTCATTTATTGAGTTGTCATCTACGACTATCTGGATTTGAATCTTTGGATTATTAGTCTTTACGTTTATTAGACAATCCTTAATATCATTGTTGGTAAACCAAGCCATTGCAATTTTTATTGAATGGTTCGATTCATTAATCAATTCGATTATTTTTTTTTCTATTCCTCTGAAATATGCTTTTGTTTCGGACGGCATTTTTTTAAATTGGTGTTAACGGTCTTGTGTATGATTTCGTTGCGTGTTTCATCACTAAAGTTAGTAAATAAATCACAGATAGAAAGTCCGTGAGGACTTTCGTAAGTAGGCTATAACTAGCAATGAATTATACACGTTGTTACCTGTAGTACTTATGCGTGTGATTTCATTTTCCAGTCTATTATATTCCGTTGATTTTTATCTACTGCAACTCCTACTAATATCAATATTTTATTCTTTGAGAAATACTTTTGATAGTATTCCTTTTCTAATATTTGTTCTAAAGCAATTTCCGAATCGTTTTGTTTAAACTCAATAATATGAATGTAATTTTTAGTTTCAATTACTGAATCAATTCTACCTTTATTAGTTTCTACTTCGGAATGAATTTCGAAATCAAGTAAAGTCAATAAAAAATGGATATGGCTATGAAAATATCCTTCAGTTATTTTCATATCGTATGGTAGGGAGGCAAATACTCCTTGTAAGATTTTAAAAAATTCAAACAAGTCATTTTTGGTTATACACTCTTTTAAATTACTTAAAGTTTGAAATTTTACAGGTAGAATTTCCTCTCCATTATTTTCGTCAATTTCTGTTAATCCACCATTTTCAATGAATTTTACTTTTATTTGTTCACGAAGGTCAACTATAGCTCTTTGTTTTCCAAGATGCTCTGCAATCTCACTTTTCTTTATTAAATGTTCGAAATTTGAGCTTATAGTTCCTTGAATAACTGCATTTATTCGTTCAATTTTGTATGGTATTCCAAAAAGTTTTTTCCAAACTATTGTTACTTCGTTTTTATTGTCCTTGGTTTTTAATTCTTCTTCTTGGTTATGGAAATTTACAGTTTCTGGGATTGCATTAATTACATTAATTATATTTCCTCCGAGTTTCAATGAATGGTCAAATAAATCGATGATTTTTTTATCTAATTCGCTGTTGACCATAAGTCCTCCAACAAGGTTGATTATTCCTAATTGGAATTTAGTAGCATATTGTTTGTCGACAGCATTTATATAAATTTTGTCTAAAGACTCAAATAAATCATCATATTGTTCTTTATAAGATTTGTCAAAAATCTTGATTAATTCTTCGTCTTTCATTTATTGCACGATGTTTTTTTCGTATTACAGGTAACTAGTATATAGGTCTAATAAAAGCGGAACTATCACTCCAATTTTAGATGGACAGCTCTGCCAGCGGTCAAACTATATTACTTATCAAATATATTTATTTTTTCTTACAAATCATCCTGAATTGACAAGTTCATAAACAAAAATAGATGCCCAAGCATCTATTTCTTCCTTTTCCACTTATCATTTCGTTTATACCCATTCTTCTCCTCATAAATCCTACCCCTCAAATAAAGACCCAAAAACCAAGCAACAACAAAACCAATTATTTCCCACCATTCCATAACTAAATTTTAAAATTTAGCTCAAAATAATAAGCGAAATTTTATTCTTGTATGCATTTCCAAAGTTTAACTATGCAAAAACGAAACGAACAATAAATTAGTATTAATTATAAAAAAAGATGCTTTACAGCATCTTCATGAGTTATCATTTCTTCTTCGGCACAGGTGGCTTTAATGACGGCGTATTGCCTGGTGTGTCTTTATTATCGCGTTGTCTTCTATCTGGTTGTCCTGTTGAGTCTGCTATTCTTTTAGGTCCTGGTTTAAGTGCCATAATTTTAAGTTTTAATTGGTTATATATTCAAATGTATTAAAAATTTTGTAACTAACACATAATCTGTAAGATATATATTAAACTGTTAAACGAAATTTCGTCTTATCTAAATAATATTTAATTTAAACTCTAACTTCATTTTCTTTAAATAACTCCCTCATATCGCTTTCAAGAAATTTATATACCCAATTTCTAATCACGCAATATTCATCAACTTTCGCAGTGTTTAATCGATCAACCGTTTTTACAGGATATCCATAATCGTTGCGTATTCGCAAAATAAAATCTAGTGTAAATGCCCTAAGACTTTGAAGTCCTATACTCGTAAACGCTTCATCAGACTCGCTACTATCCTTAAAATGAATTTCATATTCACCAGTTTGAGAAGGGCGATATCCAAAAGTACCCCATTTAAGAATATCAGAGTCCTTCATATAAAAGAAATACTCATGTGGAATGGTTGCATAAAAATCAAATTCGTCTTTATAAGTGGGGAAACAATAATCAACAAATTCTTTATAAGCCAGTTCTAAATATCTAAAGAACTCTGAAACATAATGTTTTGCCTGAATTTCACTAAACTGTGCTATTCTAACATAATTCCAATTGTCTTTTCGGTTTTGCTCATAGAACTCTTTAGCTTGATTTATTAATACATCTGGTAACGGTAAATAATGTTCAACAATTTGATCATAGCCTTTTTCAAGCAATATTTGTGTAGCCTTGAATAATTCTTCAAAAGGAGCAACATCTCCCATTCCTTTAATTTTTGGAATATTAATATTTTCTTGTAATGCTTTTTCAATTGTTTCTTCCATTACTGCACGACCCAAATTTTTGTATCTGTAAAATTCAGTCAGTCGAAATCTATTTATCCTATGCTGTAAGTCTCTTAAATCTATTGGATAAATCTCTTTGAATCTTGGCATATAAAATTCTTCAATTTTATTATCAAAATATAACCTTTTATAATAATGATAAAGAATTACAGCAACTTCTTCCATTAATAAAACATCAGAATTGTAAGCCGTAAATCCACCTTTTTTAAGTATTTTCTTCAGCTCTTCGAATATATTTTTCTTAACGATTCTGTCCTGATCTTTGACAAGTAAAGATGTATTGCTACCATGTAAAGTTTTAATTCCTTTTTCCCACCATAAATCGTAACCACTGTTTGAAAAATCTTTGAAATTTGAATAAGAAATCTTTTGAGTTGAATTCGGAGCCATACGAAAAAGTGCATAACCATCATTTTTGATTAAATCATTGGGTAGCATTATTCCAATTTCGCAATCCGTGTTAGGATCAAACTTATGTTTAAACTTTCTAAAATTTTCATCCAGGTAGGAGTTATGACTTATAACGTATTCCAATGATTTATCTTGTTTAAATTTTACTAAGGTTCTCAGATGAGAAGTACTAGCATTTTCGATATAAAAATCCAATGCACTTTTACCGATGTGGTTTTGATAGAAATCAAAAAGTACATTGTAAAATTCGTCATCAGAAAGTTTATCCAGTTTATAAGAATGAAAACAAATTATATAATCACGAATTTTTGAATAGTAGAACGAAACATTATATGAATCGTCCTTATTAGACTTGATAAGAATGTTTTTGGTAAATAAATCTTCAGGAATATTGTTATCAAGGGAGAAATCTAATTTTTCAAGTAAATGGTTCACATCTAAACCTTCGTCTTTATATGCTGCCCACGAATCGTATTTATAATTAAGAATTATTTTGCCAATAGCTGAAAGTATTCTCAAACCGGATATATAACCAATATTTGTTTCATTTAGTGATTGGTTTAAATATTTGTTTATTAGGTTTTTATCACTAATGTTTTCTGGTATATTTTTATTGCAATATACCTCACTGAAAATTTTCAAAAAAAATCCATTTTTTAATTCCTTAAGTAAAGAGTTTGATATGACCCCTTTAAAGCCAAATGCTTTTTGATATAATGGAATTATCTCTGCTAGTTCTTTATCTGAAAAATCCTTTAGTTCAAAACCTGGATTATTATCCAAATCACTTATTGTATCATGGTATTTACTTAACTCTTCATAAAGATGAGTTGGATTATTTTTTATTTTTAAAATTGTGTTCCAAACATTTGATTTGCAGCTAACAATAATTTTTATTTTATCAAGATTTTTAGTAATCAAAGCAATTTCACTTAGTTCAACTGCGATATTAGAATTTGTACTTTCATCTATTGCATCAATAAAAACGAGAACATCTTTGTTAGCAAATCTTCCAATCTCATCCAGTTTTTTTAGAACCACATCCGATTCACTTCTACCAGAGAAAGCAATATTCAAATCTTGTGAAATACATTCTAAAGGAGAGTTTATTATAGCAGCATTATAGAATAAAACAAACTTATCTTCTAAGTTTCGAACAGCTAATGAACAAATAGTATTTGTTTTGCCAACCCCAGCATTACCCACTAGCCCAAATATTGACTCCGGCGAATCTAAAAAGTTATCAAATGCAGCTTGTAATTCATTACGTTGAACATAAAGTTCTTTGACAAATTTGGAGTAGGAGCTATTTATATCTCCTATAATTGAACCCATTCTATCATACACTTGGGATTCGCAAAATACTTTTAAATTTTCTGTTGATAGCGAAATAAAATTCTTTAGGGCTTCATATCTAATCCTAAGATCTTCTTCTGTAGATAAACTATAACCATTTGTCAAAAAAACAGACTGGTCAGAGATGTTTCCTTTTAGTTCTTTTCTAGTAATCGAATCAAAAATCCTAGTTTGTTTTCCATTACTAACGATTGTAAATGGAGCTATATCATCTAACAATAATCTAGCATATGAAATTCCTTGGTCTATATCATTCTGTGTTATTTTAATTGAATCATTTTTTAGTTCAATTACAAATAGATTTTTACCATTCTTTTTACAAAGTATATCTGATCTTCCTGTAACATGCTTTCTCTTTCCAAGTCGTATAATAAAAGTATACTCTAAAAATATCTCTGAAATATCAAATCCTAAATCTTGTAAGTATGGTAATAATATTTTACCTCTAATATCTTCTTCATTCATAAATGTTATTTAACAAGAAAAATGTTTTAATTACTGAAATAGTAACTAGTCAAAGATATTTAAATTTTGAGTATAAGCAAGTTTTAAAAATAATATAAAAAAGACAATCAAGTATATAATTTCTTCCACTTTCTTGTATTTTACCATCCCATTCACCAAAAATAGAACAGAATCAAAAAGTGAAGTAGTGCTAAAAGGCTTTAATCTCGAATTGACAAGTTGTTATCCCAATTTGACAAGTAAAAAAGAACATCAAAAATTATTGAATTACTCGTCAAATTTTGCAACATCATTAAACTGAAGGTATAGCAGTTCCGTTCAACACGAGTTTCATTGTTGGCTCTTCTACGAGCTCAACGAAATTCTAGATGTTAGCAGTAGTTTTTATTGTTCTTTCCACCAATCGAAAGATAATTCGGCTGGCACATCATTTAAATGATCAAGTTTTCGGGCTAATAACCTTCTCAAACTTTGTCCTTCAGCATCTTCAATTGACAATTTGATAATATACGAACTAAAATATTTTTCAAGTTGTTTCTGCAAAATTGTTCTATTAATTTTTTTTGTTTTGTCGGATTCATTGTAAAACAAAAATTTTGTAACGTCATCTTTTTCAGGTTCTGCTGCAGAAATTAACCAATCTTCTTTTGTTCTGGCTTCATGCATAAGCCCACAACGAACTTTTCCATAAAATTCCTTTGCATCAAAAATTGGATGAGAAGTAATAATATTTGTTTCTTTATCTTTCATAAAAAATTGATTTTCAAAGACATCTTCACTTTCTAAAAATTCCACAAAGCATTTATCACTATCATAATATTCGTAGGTTGGTCTTTTCTCACCTTTCTTCGGACGTTTGTGTGTGTGTATTTTTCCTTGTTTAAATGCTGCAAACATTTCAATTAGTGCACATTGTAATGTCAATACAGAGAATCCTTCTCCTTTTCTATTATTTGGTCTTAAAATATCATTTATGGGCACAAAATAAAAATCCTTAATTCTATTTTCAAAAAGTTTTATTATAGTTTTCCAGTCTTCTGAATAACCATATGAACCATTTAATTCTATTCTATGTTTCAACCAAGTTTGTTTGTCCAAAATCTGTCTTCCCATTTTTATCATGAATTTTTTAATATTACTGCTAATGTTTTGCTAATAAAGCGGGTTTGGGTGTAAATTAAGCACATTATTTGGATTTGCCAATCATCCCAAATACAAAACCAACTTTCTGTTAAGCCTAATGTCCAAATCCTTTGTAATAGCTGTGTGTGCCCTGCATCCGCAGGACACACCCCGAAAGCTTTTCAAATAGTTCAAAAATACAAATTTGGATTACAAAAACTAATCTTCGGGGTGTTATTTTTCCAGAGGGTGTGAGTCCCTTAACCGCGAGGGTAACGTCTCGAAGGTTTAGTAAGCTGCAAGGTGGTTTATCGTGAGGTATGCACTGAAGGAAGCAGGACTACAAAATCCGGTACTGACGAACAGAAATGTCATAAGAGGCAATTTAAAGCGGATAAGCGTCCACAGCAACGCAACGTCCAAAGAATACCAAAACTTTAATTTGTAGATGACGCAGGCATTGGAGGAAGGAAAAAGCGGTTACCAGGGGAGGTCTCTTAGATTACGAGTTAATCACAAAGAGAAGTCAGCAGAGGTCATAGTACTTGAAAGCAACGAGGTGCGAATAGATACCGCATAGGACTCACAAACAAGGAAGGACTGAACGTAAAGAGGTTTTCAATAAGTAACGGAATTCGCCACGGCGAATAGCCCTACTTAACGAAAACAGGTTAAAACAAAACTAAAATGATTGAAAAAGTAGTACATCCTTACAACTTCCAAAAAGCACTGGAACACGTCATTGCCAACAAAGGTAGTGCAGGTGTTGATGGCGTTTCTATCAAAGAACTCCGCAAGGTATTCTCAGAAAAGAAAGACCAGCTAATAACGGAAATCAAACAAGGAAACTACCAAGCTCAACCCATTTTAGGAATCGAAATCCCAAAGGGAAACGGAAAAACCCGACTATTGGGTGTTCCCACAACAAGCGAACGAGCACTGCAACAAGCGGTTTCACAGAGCATCGCACCATTATTTGAACCCGAATTCAAACCCAACAGTTTTGGATTTAGACCCAACAAAAATGCCCGACAAGCCGTTGGACAAGCACGGGACTACATCCATTCAGGACTCAACCACATTGTGGATATTGACCTGAAAAACTTCTTTGATGAAGTGAACCATTGTTTAGTTCTGAATTTGGTATTCCGAAAAGTGAAATGCAAAACCACGATGCAACTCATTCGCAAGTGGCTTCGAGCACCGATTAAAATCAACGGAAAACTATGTAAACGAAGAAAAGGCGTACCGCAAGGCTCCCCTTTAAGTCCACTGTTGTCAAACATCCTACTCCATCAATTGGATAAAGAAATGACCCGACGCGGACATAAATTCGTACGTTACGCTGATGATTTTAGTATCTACTGCAAGAGCCACAATCAAGCGAAAGCTACGAGTGTAGTGATTGAAAAGTTCCTTAAGAACAAGCTCAAACTAACCATCAACAAGGAAAAGAGTGGGATTAGAAAACCCTCTAACTTTACGTTACTTGGCTTTGGTTTTGTACCTGTTTACAATAAAGGAAGCAAGAATCAATACCAACTTGTAGTAGCAGAAAAGGCATGGAAAAACCTAAAGATGCGTCTCAAAAGCATCACCCGTAAAACCACCCCAGCCAAATTTGAAGAACGCATCACCAAGATAAAAGAAGTCCAACGAGGATGGTTAAACTATTTTCGTGGAACGAACATCATGGGAAAACTGCGAGACATTGATGGTTGGCTTAGAAATCGACTTCGCTACTGCATTTGGACTGATTGGAAGAAACCTGAAAGAAAGAGGAAAAACCTGATTCGATTAGGTGTAGACCAAGACCACGCCTACATGTGGAGCAGAACTCGAAAAGGCGGTTGGGCAATTGCACAAAGTCCTATTTTAGGCACGACCATTACCTTGAAACGCTTGAAACAAAAAGGATACGAATCCTTAACGGAAATCTACATTCAACTCAACCCATCTCTTTGCGAACCGCCGAGTACGTGACCCGTATGCTCGGTGGTGTGAGAGGTTCTCCCTGTCAGTTTCTGGCAGGGCAGTCTACTCGATTATGTGACGCTTTTAGTTGTCAAATAGGTGATGTTTTTGCATAACTAAGTTCTCTCTTTTTATTGCTTCATCGAACAAGTAACCTGTATAAAAATTTATGCTTTCTAAATTTTCGTCAAGTAAATCTAAGCAATTCTTAACGAATGAATTTGAATTAAAAAAGATCGCACTTATAAGAAAAGTTTCCTTTAGTAAATCTCCAATCTCTATTACTATTCCGTTTTCTAGAGCAACATTTTGGTAATGTTGTATAATGTAAGATATTCTAATTAATGAATGTGGATGAGTCTTTTGGTCCAAATAAAAGTTATCAATATACTTGTCATTTTTATCAAACTCTCTATTGTAGAAAAGTAGAAAAGTAATTAAAATTGATGATAGACCTACGGATAATAAATTTTTTAAATTTTTAGAGTTTTTATTATCATGATTTAGATTTTCAAAATAATCTAATAAATGATATAGAACAAATTGACAACCATTCAAATCAGAATCATATTCCAAAATATGTTGTTCAGGAATAAAAAGTTGTGGATTTTCTGGTATTTCATTTAAAGAGAAATTACCATCTTTTTTTTGAACTAAATGAGCAAATTCGTGGTAATAGGTAAAAAGGATGGAACTTTGAAACATTATGTATTCTAAACTTACATTAAATCTTTTTGATAATTCTATATAATCTGTTAGTCTTTCATTTTCAAAAATTGATTTTTTTAAATTCAATCTATCATTAAGTTTAATGACAAGCTCACTTGATATATACATTATGTACTTACCATCGTTGAGAGTTGCACCAGCGTTTACTAAATTTTCTTTGTCATAAAAGAACAAGTAAGAAGGTTCAATATCAAATTTTGGGCTGTTGATTGCTAAATTTTCATAACAAAACTTGAAGAGATTAAGGTATAACTCTTTATTCACATTTTTCTCTAAATCTAGAATATCAGAAGTTAATACTTTAGTATTTTCAACTATTCTTGTAGAGTTTTCTTGATAAAGATTCATCTTAATTTATGGTTAGTTGTTAAAAATTTCGCATAACTTGTATATGTACGAGACAAACCTTCGTAAATACATCCACATATATCTAGGTTGGCGAAAGTTTGTTTTACAATATTTGTATTTAAAAAAGATGCCTAAGAATCTTTTTTAAATTTAGATAATAAATCATAATTTTTTACAACTGTTTTCTTTAAAAATTCATAGTAGTCTCTTTTCTCCTGATTTAGTTTAACTTCAAGCTTGAGCGATTCTTCTATAATTTTTAATAATTCATCTTTGGTTTTCAAAATAAATAACTCATGAAAATTTACTTCTAATTTCTCCGCTATATAGTAGATTTTATCCCAACCGCTAATATTTTCAAAACGTTCAACTCTACCAATCATTACTGATGTATATCCAAGAGACGATCCTAAATCTTGCTGAGACAATTTCGAAAACAATCGAGCATATCTAAGAACACATCCAATCTGGATATTTAATATTTCTAATTCAATTTTTTTATATTCTCTCATGAAGTAAAATTTGAAAAAAAGAGAGAAATTATTCGATACATATTTGTATCGTATAACTTTTTTATTATATTTGTCAAAATAATTATGTCTTAAAGATGTAATTTTGCGATTCTTCATATGAATACTTGAAGCATTCGCTTTGAATCTCGACTTTGAAAACTGGTAATTTTTGCAACGAGATGATAAGTATGATGCTCACGTCAATACCGGCGTGGGCTCTCTTATTGTTGCAGGGTATACCAGTACCTCAAAGTCAGTAAGTTGAGTTCCACGCTTTTTGTTTTCCCACGTAGGTGGGAATCTTGAAATCCCTATAAATAAGGGAACCTCATCCAAAAGAATCAAGAACTCCTCAAAAAAAATAGCCAGCATTGGCTATTCCTCAGATTCTCAGCACTGCTTTTTTTTCAAAAAGTGTCGCGTAATGATCATATCATTTAATTTTTTTTAGTTAGTTGGAAAGATGTCGCTCAACCTTGCCTACAACAAGTACGGGCGGCATATTTTCCTTAACCTTTAAAACCAATGCCTATGCAATAAAAAAAATGGAATACTCCAAAGTTGAAAACAAAACCAAAAAAATCGGCACCAATCATTCCAATCTGTGGCAAAAAAAAGCGAAGCGTAAAAAATCCGTGGAAATCTGCCAAATCAGCGTCATCTGCGTGCCAAAACCTAGAGCAAAGCGAACAAAACCAATTGCCTATGCAATAAAAAAACATGGTTCGACTTTCGAACTTTTGACTTTTGACTTTCAACTTTCGACTCAAAAAAAAGCCCTCTAGCCTGCGACCAAACATTCTAGAGAGCAAGTACTAACAAAACCAAAGTTTCATTAAAACCATTTCAAAAGTATGAATAAAAATCAACTTTTCAAGTTTGGGGCAGCCACACTTTTGCCCAAACTAGTCGTAATCTTCTCCCTGCTGTTCATAACAGCCAGTTATGCCCAAACCAATACGATAAAAGGAAACGTAACGGATACTAGCGGCAGTTTACCAGGGGTCAACGTAATAATAAAAGGAGGAGAAAAAGGAACCCTAACCGATTTCAACGGTCAGTATCAAATAACAGTAAGATCCACAGACACACTAGTGTTTTCATATATGGGCTACAAAACAAAGGAGGTACCCATTGCCAATCGTACAGTAATAAATGTAGCCTTGCAAGAAGACACCACACAACTCAAAGAAATAGTCCTCAATGCAGGGTATTACTCGGTAAAAGACAAAGAACGCACTGGTAGCATAGCAAGAATCTCCGCAAAAGACATAGAAACACAACCCGTACCAAACGTTTTAGCAACCATGCAAGGACGAATGGCAGGCGTAAACATAGTCCAAGAAACAGGTATTGCCGGTGGTGGATTCAAAATAAATATTAGAGGAGTCAATAGTTTAAGAGAAGATGCTAACAATCCACTCTACATTATAGATGGTGTTCCCTACAGCACAGATGCCATTAGCGATCCACAAACCTCAACCTCAACAATCGGAAACGGCAATCCTCTGGCAAGCATCAACCCAAATGATATCGAAAGCATTGAAGTGCTAAAAGATGCCGATGCCACAGCCATTTATGGTTCCCGAGGGGCTAACGGAGTAGTGTTAATCACCACCAAGAAAGGAAAGTCCGGCAAAACAAGCTTCACAGTCACTACCAGTTCAGCTGTGGGTTCTGTAAGCAAAATGCTGGACTTAATGAATACCGAACAATACCTGCAAATGAGAAAGAAAGCATTTGCCAATGACGGCATAACAAACTTTCCCGCAAATGCCCATGATGTCAACGGCAACTGGGATCAAAACCGCTACACCAATTGGCAAAAAGTCTTAATCGGTGGCACGGCAGAAATCAACACCATACAAGCAACTCTAAGCGGTGGAAACCAACAAACCAGTTTTCTAGTGAGCGGAAATTACAGAACCGAAAGCAGTGTATTTCCCGGAGATTTTTTGTACAAACGAGGAGGAGCGCGTCTAAATATGAATCACCGCTCGGAAGACAATAAATTTACAGTCCAATTTTCAGGCAGCTACACAGCACAAAACAACGATTTGCCTTGGATAGACTATGTAACCTTATCCCGCCAATTAGCACCCAATGCACCGGAACTTTATGATGCAGAAGGAAATTTAAATTGGGAAAATAACACTTGGACAAACCCACTCTCAAACAACGTAAGAAAGTGCCTAACCTTCACAACCGATTTAATCGCAAACACAGTACTTTCGTATAAACTGGCAGATAATTTAGTCCTAAAATCAAGCTTTGGAATCTCCGACCTAAACAACGAGGATAGTCGGGCAACACCTTCTTCCACCTACAATCCTTCATACAATTTAAGCAGTCAATATTCATCCATTTACCTAAACAGTTTGCGAAGACGTTCCTGGATCATGGAACCCCAAGTAACATGGAATAAAGAATTTGAAAAGGCAACACTAGACATCTTGGTGGGAGCAACGTTCCAAAAGCAATCCAGTGCCAAACAACTGGCGTTAGCAACAGGTTTTTCAAGCAACAGCCTCTTATATGATTTGTCGGCCGCTTCACAAGTCTTAATCAGAAACAACGAGCAAATAGAATACAAGTACCAAGCCTTCTTTGGAAGAGCAAATTATACCTACGAAAAAAAATACATACTGAACCTTACAGCCAGAAGAGACGGTTCAAGCCGTTTCAGCACCGGTAATCAGTTTTCTACCTTCGGGGCAATTGGTACTGCTTGGCTTTTCCATAAAGAAGATTTTTTAAAAGGTACAGAAGCGTTTCTTAGTTTTGGAAAACTGAGAGCCAGCTACGGAACAACAGGTAGTGACCAAATTGGAGATTACCAATACCTAAACACCTATTCATCTTCCGGAATTAGTTACGGAGGAAGCATCGGTCTGCAACCTTCTAGATTGTACAATCCCAACTTTGGATGGGAGTCTAATAAAAAAATTGAAGCGGCATTAGAACTGGGTTTTTTAAACGACCGCATACTGCTCACTGCGGCAACGTACAGAAACCGTTCTTCCAATCAATTGGTGGGCTTACCACTACCTGGAACCACAGGTTTCACCTCCATTCAAACCAATTTAAACGCTACGGTGGAGAATCGTGGAATAGAGTTCACCCTAAGAACAGAAAACATCCAAAACGATAATTTTTCATGGATTTCAAATTTCAACATCACCAAAGCAGGCAATAAATTACTCGCATTTCCGGGATTAGAAACCTCAGCATACCGCAATCAATATGTAGTCGGTCAACCAACAACGATTCAAAAATTATTTCAATTTACAGGCGTTGACCCGCAAACAGGACTATATCAGTTCACCGATTTTAATGGGGATGGAATAATTTCATACGAATACGATCGCCAAGTAGTCAAAGATGTCAATCCTGATTTCTATGGTGGACTGCAAAATGTACTAACCTACAAAGGATTCCAACTGGATTTCTTGTTTCAGTTTGTCAAACAGCAGAACTTCAATTTTGCCAATACCCAAAAGTTTGCAGGACACTTCATCAACCAACCAATCGAGTACCTAAACAGTTGGCAAGAACCAGGCGATACAGCTTCATATCAATTATTTGCCACCAACGCAAACCAACAAGCAACCCAGCGAAGTGATTTCTTTGGTTTAAGCAATGCGGCGGTTAGTGATGCCTCATTCATCAGATTAAAAAATATTTCGTTAGCCTATACACTACCAAAAAGTATACTGCCTAACATAGGGTGTCGCTTGGCATTGGAAGGACAAAACCTGCTAACCTTTACCAAATATAAAGGAGCTGATCCTGAATTCACACAAGGAGGCTTACTACCACCTTTAAAGATATATGCATTGAATGTTCAACTTACTTTTTAATGAAAAATACCATGAAAAATCAAATCAAAAAATACACTTTACAGCTAATAATGGTAATACTAGCAGTAACGATACAGGCATGTGACGATTTTGTTACAGTAGACGCACCAAATTCACAATTAACAACACCGGCAGTTTTTGAAGATGCCTTAACAGCAACGGTAGCATTAACAGATATCTATGCAAAAATGCGTGAAAATGGCTTTCTTTCCGGCAGACCCAATGGCTTCACTTGCTTAGCAGGTACATATAGCGATGAGCTGATTTCGTTTGAAATGGGAAACAATACCTCAGAAAGCTTTTTCAACAATGCGTTATTGTCAACCAATGCAAGTATCAATACACTTTGGCGAAACAGTTACAACCAAATCTATGCGGCTAATGCCGTAATAGAAGGGGTCGATAATGCAACGGCTCTGTCAGAAGCGGTAAAAAATCAAATCAAAGGAGAAGCGTTGTTCATTAGAGCCTTGCTACACTTTCAGTTAATGTCCGTTTTTGGCGATGTACCATATATCACAACTACAGACTACAATCAAAACAGTACAGTGGAACGCATGGACACAGAACAGGTATTTCAACAACTAATTTCCGATTTAGAAAATGCAATCACTAGAGTAAATATAACATATCTCGATTCGGGAAGAATCCGTCCCAATAAGGCGGCCATTCAGGCATTATTAGCAAGAGTATATTTATACCATGGCGACTATGCAGAAGCGTCTAATATGGCTTCCGCTGTGCTAAATGAAACTGCATTATACCAATTAGAACAGAACCTAAACGAAGAGTTTTTAAAACAATCCAGTGCAACAATTTGGCAATTATCTCCAGGGGCAACAGGTGCCAACACCTATGAAGGAAATTCTTTTATATTCTTCACGGGGCCACCAAGTAAGTTTGCATTATCAGCAGAGCTAGTGGCTCAATTCGAAAACAATGATTTGCGAAAGCTGCATTGGGTGAAACAAATAACAAATGGCAGCCAGGTTTGGTATCATGCATACAAGTACAAAAAAGATATGGCAACACCTTCCTCTGTGGAAAACTCCATTGTCTTGCGATTGGCAGAGCAGTATTTAATTCGTGCCGAGGCAAGAGCCAAACAAGGAGAGCTCATTGGTGCCAAAGAAGACCTAAATACAATCAGACAGCGAGCAGGACTTCCCAACACGTTTGCTATAACGGCAGAAGAAATCCTAACGGCCATACAGCAAGAACGTAGGTTAGAATTATTCACCGAGTTAGGACATCGCTTTTTAGACTTAAAACGATTAGGGCAACTAGATACAGTTTTAGGAAGTAAACCGGGTTGGTCAAACACAGATCAATTATGGCCATTGCCACAAGCAGAAATGGATGCAAATCCTTTTTTAGTACCTCAAAATCCAGGCTACTAATATGAAAGTACAAGAGATAAAAAAGATAAAACGAACGGGCTACAAGCTTATGCTTATAATGCTCCTAACAGGCTACGCTTACAGTCAAGCACAACACAAAAAGCCAATAACAGAAGCCGATTATAAAACATGGGGAACCATGTTCAAGCACACCGTTTCAGATAAGGGGTCTTGGGCAACAGCCTACATGCATTATGAAGATAGTCCCGACACATTGCACATTGTCCAAACAAATGGGAAGAAAACGTATAAAGTGGCCCATCCAAGAGAAGGACATTTTTTTGGGGAAAACAAATATGCAGTAGTAGATGAAACAAATACCTTATGCTTGTTAGACTTAATAACAGGTTTTCAACAAAGAATTCCAGACGTAAAGGCATTTGCTGTGACAGCCCAACACAACTATTTAATCACACTCGAAAACAAACCCAATCAAAAAGAAATGTGCATCCGAAATGACAAAGGGCAAGTAATAGAAACTGTAAAGGGAATAACAGCCTTTAAAATGAGTCCATCTACTAAGGCAATGGTAGGTATGGGTAGTTCTGAAGGGGAAAGCCAACTCTATTGGATTAATCTGGATAAGACCATAACAAAAACGGTGATAGAAAAAGAACCTTCACAGCAATGGTCAAATGCTACATGGAGTGCAAGCAGTCGTTCATTTGCTTATCTAAAAAAAGAAAAGGACAACGCAGAGGCAAGCATTTGTTTTTATGACGTATCAACTAAACAAAAAAGACAATTCAATAAGGAATCGTTGAACTTTCCTAAAGACTATTCTTTGGAGATAGACAACATAAACCTATCGATTTCACCGGATGACAAACGTGTGGTTCTGGCAGTCCGCAAACAACAAAGCAGCGATCCTTCGTCAAAAATTGTAGAGATATGGTACGGAACGGATGGCATGGTCTATCCCAAAAGAAAAAAAATAGCAGCAATTGAACAAACCATTCGATATGGCGTTTGGTGGCCACAAGAGGATAAATATCAATTCATAACAAGTGATAGTAAGCCTTTTTACCTCCTAAATCCCACTATGGATTATGCAATTAACTACAGTAGTTCAGATAAAGAACCACACTACACCATGAAACCACTAGTGGACTATTATGTAAAAAATCTGGAAACTGGAGAAGAAAAACTAGTAGTTGAAAATCAATCCAGTGCCGAGGGATTCATAAGTTTTTCTCCCAACGGCCACTATATAGCCTATTGCAAGGAAACAAGTTGGCAATTGTTCGATCTAAAAAATCAAAAAAACATACCGCTCCCAAACACCGTTTCAATAAACTGGAATAGTTTGGATTACGGCAAAAAAAGTGCGTACCGTTTTGGAGGTTGGGGAGCAAACCACGATGGCCTATTGCTATATGATCAATACGATGTTTGGAAAATACCGTTCAATGGAACAAAACCTATTCGTTTAACAAACGGTAGAGAAAAAGAAATCACGTTTAGGATAATACATTTTACAAGAAACAACGTAGAAAAGTTTTCAGGAAGCGTAGAAGTCGATACAACAAAAGACATGGTACTTTCAGCTACTGGTGAAAATGCTACGGGCTATTTTATTAGAAAACCAAATGGAACAATCAAACCGATGGTTTACAACGATTACTTAAACAAAGAGATACAAAAAGCTTCGGATGCACCATGCTATGTGTATCAATCCCAACATTTTTCTCAGCCACAAGCATTAAATAAGTATGATGCAAAAACAGAGGAATCAAACAAGGTCTACCAAAGCAACCCACACTACCAGAACTATTTGTGGGGCAAACAGGAACAGATACAGTACAAAAATGCCAAAAGCGAAACACTGAAAGGCATTTTATATTATCCAATTGAGTACGATGTAAACAAAAAATACCCAATGGTGGTTTCTATTTACGAAGAACTCAATTATTTAAAGCACTATTATTTTAGTCCAACGAAGTACAATACATCAGGTTTTAATGTTACAAATTTAACCAATCAAGGCTATTTTGTATTACTACCAGACATTGAGTATGAATTAGGGAGTCCGGGCATATCGGCAACGGATTGTGTAGTAGCAGCAACCAATGAAGTACTTCGCAAAGACATCGTATCACCAGATAAAATAGCTTTAATAGGACATTCCTTTGGAGGGTATGAAACGAATTTCATTAGTACACAAACCGTCCTTTTCAAGACGGCGATATCGGGAGCATCTGTTTTCGACTTACCAAGTTGGTACCTGTCAATAAGCAATAGTACTGGAGATCCCGAAATGTGGCGTTTTGAAAGTCAACAATGGCGAATGGGAAATTCCTTATATAACGACAGAGAAGGGTATGAGCGTAATTCACCCTCAACGTGGGTTGAAAATATAAATACTCCTATACTACTTTGGACAGGAGAAAAAGACCCACAAATAAATCCGAATCAAACCATCGCATTTTATCTTGCACTACGAAGGCTCAATAAAGATGTCATTTTACTCAATTATGCCAATGAATCACATTCATTGCTAAAAAAAGAAAGTCAAGTAGATTTGTACTACCGTTTTAATGATTGGTTAAACTACCATCTAAAAGACCAGTCACCTGCTGAATGGATAATAAAGGGTACTAAATAATAAATGCAGGCTATATAGAATACAGCCTGCATAAATTTAACGCATCCTTACTATGGTCTATGCGTCAATACTTCTCCACAAAAAGAAGCTGGTGTAGGTTTACCAAACAATTGGTCAGACCCACTCATACAAATCACAGATCCTTCATTATTACAATCTGCAATATACTCACACTCTATCGGTGAAACTTGTTTCCAACCTTGAACGGCCAAAGTAGCCGAACTAGAGTTTGAATTACTGGTACTCACAGCACCAGCAGAAGCCAAGGCAAAAGCAAATACAGGTAGTATTGCTTTTAAAAATACATTTTTCATATGTGTTAAATTTTGGTTTATAATAGTGATCTACTCTTTTCTACAGGTTTTCGATCTTATCCCTGTAACCGGCCGGTTAATCTTTAGTAAGTTTGATAATGTTTCCGAATTTCGTTCCCTAAGGAATAAGAAACAATATGGGTTCCTATAAGGGCATAAAAATGGGTATCTGTAACGACAATATCATTTAGTGTAACTCCATCAATGTTTTTAATGTAAAAACTAATCAAATACCTTTGACTACTGATATCATAAACATCGATAACACTAGATTGATCCCAAACTTTTTTCACATCAAATCGTCCAGGCAATGTTGAGTTTACAAATAATAAATTGTTGTGCAAAGCACTGATTCGGTTAACCATCTGTGGTGGTGCCGAAAACTTTTTTTGATTACGATGCTTAACATAGGTCACTTTAATTTTTGCTTGACTCGTGGTATCAATAGTATTGCCTTTATAAAGTAATGTAAGATTCTTATCAGCAACCACATATTGATTTCGGTAATAGTAGAGATAAACAAATTTTTGTTGGGCTGCACTATAGTGCAAGGTACCATCGGTATCAAATAGACCATCGATTTGCTTTTCCAATAAAGCAGGAGCAAACTTTTGTATCGTACCATTTTGCAACGAAAGTATAGCTAACACATTTTCTCCCGAATTATTGATGGTTCGTATAACTAAACGGGTAGAATCGATTACTTCAGCTTTAGTAAAACCATAAGCTTTGTCTGAAAGTAATCGTGCTTGGGTAGTAGCCAAATCTCCTTGAAACAAACACGGCACAGTGCCATCCCACAAATAAAAATACGGAGGATGCACCCGCAATTGTATAGAGCGAAACGGATATAAAGTGTCCGAAATAGCAATGTGATAACTTTGAGTACTCTTTAAATCAGCAGATAATTCAGTAATAAGTGCAGGGGCAGTTCTATTCCCCAAATAAATTTTAGCGGTACTTTTTCCTGCAAAATAATAGCTATTAAAAGCTAAATCTTTCGTAGTAGCAAGCTGTACGGTTTTAGGAATATAGTTTCTAACAAAATTATTATGCTTGTGAATAATATAATCCGAAGTAAGAAACAAAAGCACTACCAGAAAAAAACCAACCAAAACAATAAGTAAGCTTCGAATGACATACGACCTTTTAGTATTTTGCAGCAAAAACAAGGCAAATAAGGATAGTAAAGTAAAAAATAGATTAAAATACAAATGCTCATGCCAGTTCATCTTTTCAAGGATGCCTCCACAAGAACACGGCACATAGGAACTATAGTTTAAAATTAAGTAAATATAACTGCTAAACAGGACCATCAGACCCAAAGAAGCATACAGTCCTATCACTCTAAATTGTTTTACAGCCAGCAAAACAGCAATCACAAGTTCCAAAAGAGGAATCATCCAAACAACAAAACCAGCATAAGCACTCAACAAAGGCGATTGACCCAACTGCACCTGGAAATTATCATAATCCAAAAACTTACTAACCGCAGCATAAACAAATAGCAAAATAAATAAGTAGCTAACGAACAAAACAGTACCATTTTTTAGTTTATCTGTATTCATAATTCCTAATTTTCATATTGATATAAGTATTCCAAATTAATCCGTTAAATCAGCGTAATCTGTGACTAAAAAAAAATTAACTACTGTAAAATTCCAAAAAATATACTCATAACACTATGCAAATCAAGCATTTCGTTATCCCATTCCAAAACAGAAAACAGACAACCGACAACCAACAACTCACCCCCTCAAAAGTTCACTCGGCGAAAACCCATACTTTTTTCGAAAAGCCTTATAAAAATTCAAATACACCCCAAAACCACACTGAAACGCAATCTCCTTTAAAGGTAAATCAGTTTGCAAAATGAGTAAATACGCTTTCTTCAACCGTTCATCTTGATAAAACTGATACACACTGGTATGATAATGCTCCCGGAATCCATGACGTATTTTGTGCTCCTCACTACCAAACAGTAAGGCAAGCGACTTTAATGAAGGCAACTGAACATCTAAATGCTCCAAAATATAAGCATGAACTTGGGCAATCACAGCAGCTTCAGCTTTAGCTTTCTCAGTCGCTACCGAAGGAATCTGCTTCAAAAAAGGAGTGTCTTTTAAAATAACTTCAGCAGATAATACAAACACGAACGGATTGACAAGGCTACTACTAACCGAACAAAACAAAGGCAACTTAAATCCATCCACAGTTAAAAATAGCAATTCAATGGTAAAAAAAAAAGGAGCATCACTTCCTACTTGTTGAAGTAAATCGTTCCAAACCAACTTAGAAGAATCATCCAACAAGCTTTCAAATTGCAGACTCTGAATCGCTTCTGATTCATACTTTAACCGATTTGCAACAGTAAAATTAAATTCGACTATTCTATAATGGGTATCCAATACAAATACAAACTGGGACAAATGCAGAAAATTTGAATAAGGGATAACCATACCTTGCTCCAAAACCAACGAGCGAATTCGCTCACCTTGCTCTGATAAAGACAATAAAATGGAGTCATATTCATCATCCAAACTGCCAATATCCAAAGCAACAGTTTTTCTACCGGTTGCTAAGTCAAACAACAACTGATAAATAATCTTGAGTTTTTCCTTTTGATTTGGCATGGACATACAATAGAATTTGATAGATTTTGTGACGCTAGAAGTAGTAAAAAGTGAAACAAACCTATCAAATTATACCAATTTAAACTAAAACTTAGGTATTGGATTCTAGAATCAAACACCCAAATTTCAAGAAAAATGCAAAAATAAATACAGCTAAAAAAGAGAGAGTTTTTCAACAAATACAATGCTTCAATAAGAAAATGAAACCGTTATGAACAGTGAAAAAAGCTCAATTCAAAAAATTGAAAAGCTCTCAGTTCAAAAATGAAAAGTACTATGCATTTCTTAAATACTAACTATGCAATTCCAGAATTGCACACCCAAACAATTGCTTCAAACAAAAAACAAACTTAGTTTTACCAACGCCAAAAGCAACCAAAATTGAATAAAGTCCAAGGGAAAGTAAAATAAAATTTTAACACAGTTCCAAAGTCCCTCTCTTAAGGAGATGGATTTAGGATGAGGGAAACAACCATGAAAAACTACGCAAACCAACTCCTCAATCAACTCGATCAACAACTCACTAAAATCATCCCATTAGTGGAAGAAGACCCTATTCAAAATTGCTCGCTAGCAATCAATATACTGATGGAAGGTTACGAAAACCTAAGAACCACTTATATCGGCCGTAAAACTAGTCAAGAAGAAGAAATGGACTTCTTCAAAAAGGATAAACCTAAATTAACAAGCCAAATAATCTACTTCAACGAAATATATACTATTGAATCCAACAAACCGGTAGCTTCAGAAAAAACCATTCGAAAGTACTACGCCAACCAACTAAAAAAACAAGAACAATTTTTTATCGATAACGCTGAATTTTACAGATATTATCGAAATGGAAATCAATACTTAGATGATAAATATTTTTTAAGAAATCAAATGGATAACAAATGGATGATGGATACCTTCTACTTTCAAATAGACAAATCATTTGCAACATCACACGATTACAAAGTAGCTCAGATTTTAGCCTACGAAAAACTGCAAATCTACCTGATTGAAAAATTAAAAAGATCAACAGTATCAAAAAATAGCAGTCAAGAAAAAGTATTAAAATGGACAGGCTCCAAGGTGGGAATAATTGAATTAATTTATGCCTTACACACAGAAGCTGTATTCAATCACGGAGCAGCAGATATTAAAGAAATTGTGCAAGGGTTCAGCAAAGCATTTGACATAGATCTTGGTCAGTTCCACCGAACATTTTACGAAATCACTAACAGAAAATACGAGCGTACTAAATTCATAAGTGTACTAAAAGAAAACCTGATAAAAAGAATGAATCAAGTAGATGAACACCAAAGGCTACCCTAGCGGATAGCCTTTTTTTAAAATAAGAATGGTTGCTTACTTGTTTTCTATAATTCCAGCTTTCAAAGCAGTAAGTATCGCATGAGATTTTCCGTACTGAGCACCTTCAACAGCTCCGGTAAATTTCGCATTCAACCAATACCAGTCAAGATCAGTATTTTTCTTAGGTCTTTTCTTTTTAGCATAAACACTATGTCGAATGATTGATGTTACCGTCAACAGATACTCCTTCTCGCTAGCTGAAAGCTCACCAGAATCCTGTATTGTCGATTCGTAATGGACAATGTAGTTATGAATGTCGATATAATCCTCATCATTGTCCACTTTAGACAAGACAGTCTCTACAAAAAGGCGAAAGTCTTTTTTAGCTGTAGTATTTAGTGTTAAATCATCAACAATGGAATCAAACGCACCATGGCTATCAGAAACCAAATAAACAATTCGGCTTTGTGAAACTAAATTGTAATTGGCAGATAAAAAATCATCAAAAAATGGATGAATACTAGCTTTCAAGTTAACTTGACTAACAATACTGTCTACTGTTTTGGGTAAATTGGAATCTGCAAAATAAGAAGTAGAAATATCATAATGAACTTGACCTACAAAATCATACGAGTTAGTAGGATTCAACGGAAGTAAGTCTTCTGATTTCTTGCCAAGAGTATTGTTTTCAGAACTAGTTAGTTCAGATTTTGTTGTTTCACAAGAAACAAAGAGCAAAGCTACGAGTAAAATAAGGAAATAATTTTTCATGTTGGTTTAAGTGTTAAATATTACTGATTTATTTTTAATCAGTTCATTTCTCCCGGGGTAATCTGAACAGTATTTTGCTTGGTTCTACCAAAGTAAAACCGGTTGAATTCGAGAACAAAACTATCGGCTCAAATCCACCCCCACAACACAACTACTAACGAATTTCCGAATTCAAACTAGTGTATTCTAGAATCCAATACAATTAAAAACACTAGTCTTTATCAATAAAATAGGACAAGATTGAATATGCCACTAAGTTTAAAAACATCGATTCATTTACAGATTAAAATGCTTATAATTTTGATGTACTTTCAATTAAAAAAAATTAATATTTTTACTGAACCAATTTCAACTTCCCAAACTTTTTAAATAGTAAGTTCAACTAAACCTTAACCAACTGAAATGAATAATTTTATATTTAGCGTAGCATTCACAATTTTCTCTTTAACAAATGTTCAAGCAAAACAGATTAATCCAGGTGACAGTCTGTCCAATAAAAACTACCAATATTTTGTAGAAAAAGTAATAGAATTTCGAACGGATAGCATCAAAGCACAGCAGTTAGCAAAATACTGGCTCAAAAAAGCAGATGAGGAAAAAAACCTAGTGCAGCAAACCAAAGCATATAAAGCATTAATCCATTTTGTAGATAAAAAATATAGAATGATTTATGCAGATAGCTTACTTGAAAAAGCGAAAGCAACTAAAAACAACGATATATTGGGGAGTGCTTACCTTACAATTGGTGCAGCACATTATGATAACAATGAATACACAAAGGCACTAGATCTATATATTCTAGCCAACAATTATATAGCGAAAACAAATGATCAATACTTAATCCACAAAGTAAAATATACCATTGCTCTAACAAAACATTTCTTAGGCTATTACGATGAAGCAATTGCATTGTTAAATCAATGCATGAACTATTTTAAAGAAGAAAATGATTTGGGCTATTTAAAATCAATGCACATAATCGCATTGTGTTACACACAAATTGAAAGATATGATCATTCTTCATATTTCAATAAACTGGGTATGGAACTATCCAGTGAATATGAAATGGATGATATGATTCCTTACTTCAAAAATGCGGAGGGTATTAACCTTTGCAAACAAAAAGACTATGAAAATGCAATCAAATTATTGAAAGAATCAAAACCTCATTTTGAAAAAGTAAACGACAATGCTACGCTGATTACAACCCAATTTTTTCTCGGAAAATGCTATTGGGAAATAAACGAAAAAAATAAAGCGGTTACATATTTTACAAAAGTACATGATGGGATTCAAACAAAAAAGTACAGTCGTCCATATCTTCGAGAAGGGTATGAAATGCTGATAGAATATTTTGGAGAAACCAATGAATTAAAAAAGGAGTTATTCTTCATCAAAAAGCTAATAGAATTTGATAAAGAAATAAACCAAGAATTCAAATACCTTACCTACAAAATGCATAAAGAGTATGATACTAAAACATTATTAGAAAAAAAGAGAAAAATCGAAAACGAATTAGCTTCAAACAGAAAGTTATATTTTATAGTAGTAACTCTGTTAACATTAACTTTATGCTTTCTATTGGGTTGGCATCTCTTCAGTAAAAAAAGAGAGAAAGAAAAATTCAATCAAATAATGGCCGATTTAGCAGAAAAAAAGAAGTCAGCAATACTACCATCAATCAACCAAAATACAAACCTTAGTCCGGAATTAACCAAATCACTATTGAAAAATTTGGAGAAATTTGAAAAACAAAAGAAATTCCTTGAAAAAGACATGAATTTGGCAAAGCTTGCCTCATTACTGGATACGAATACCAAATATGCCTCTTTAATAATTGCCGAACAAAGGGAAAAAAAGACCACAACCTACATAAACGACCTTAAAATTGATTACATAGTCGAGTTGTTAATTAGCAATAATAAATTCAGGAACTACACCAACAAAGCCCTGTCAGATGAAGCCGGTTTCGGCTCAACGCAAATCTTCACACTCTGTTTCAAAAACAGAATCGGAATGTCACCCACTTCCTTCATCCAACAGCTAAAATCGGCAAACCAAACCCAACAAAATAACCAACAGTAATTACGCAAAACTTATATGGACTTCCATCATAAGTAAAAAAAATGTGATTTATATGGTGAAATTTTAAAAAATTATTTTCACGTTAAATTATTGATTTTATTGGCAAAAATAAAAATACATTCATTAAAATTAAACTTTTTTGTTTTCCACTTCTGAATCACTTCTGAAACAAAAATTATCAAATCACAGAATTTTGCACCATAACCCAACAAAATTAAAGTTATGGCTATCGAAGTTATTACCCGTGAAGATTTAAACGAATTTAGAACACTATTACTAAAAGACCTGCAAGAGTTAATCCACTCCAAACCAGGTCAAACCAAAAAATGGCTCAAATCCATTGAGGTCCGCAATCTCCTAAACATCTCCCCTGGAACACTCCAAAACCTCCGAATCAACGGAACCTTAACCTACACCAAAATCGGCGGCACCCTCTACTACGACAATGCCGACATCGATAAACTCCTAAACACCAACAAAACAAACGCAATACCCACGCTTTTCAAGTAATTCCCCTCCTCTGGAGGGGTGGCCGAAGGACGGGGTGGTTTGCCATACTGAGCTTGTCGAAGTACCTCCTACGAAGCAGTTCAACTCTTGAACGCAGTTCAAGCAAGACTAATCACCATTCACCATTCACTACTCACTAATTACTAAGGACTAATTACTAAGGACTAATCACTAATCACTAAGGACTAATCACTAATCACTATTCACTAGCAAAATGAACTACATAAAACACCTAACCGGCTTCTTCGAAAAAGTAGTAATAGACAAAGCCCTAAATCCAACCCATGTCAGCCTCTATATGGCCTTATTTCAATTTTGGAACTGCAACCGCTTCATAAATCCAATAAGTATCAATCGCGATGAGGTAATGCGAATAAGCAAAATCAGTTCCAAAGCAACCTATCACAAATGCCTGAAGAACTTGCACAGTTTAGGTTACATCAACTACGAGCCATCCTACAATCCATTCAAAGGAAGTCACGTCATTTTATTCAATTTTTCCGAAGATCTCAAACCAGCCCCAAAAAGTGAGAGAAAACTAAAAAATGAACCAGTTATTGAACCTGTTTCAGAACAAGCTCTAAACAAGTCTTGTACTAGTGATGAAACAAGTAGTGAACAAGCACTAGTACCTTCTATAAACTATATAAACAATACAAACATTTTAAACAATGAAAACGTTTTAAACTTGAACGAGCAAGCAAAAAATGTCATTGCGAAGAATGAAGCAATCTCAAAAAATAATCATTCAGATAAAATTGTCATCCCGAGCGAAGTCGAGGGAACTCAAAAAGAAAAAAAGTTGCGCGAAAAAAAGAAAGGTTTCATTCAACCAAACTTGCAAGAAGTCAAATCCTACTTCCAAGAAAATAACTTTCCAGAACTAGAAGCACAAAAGTTTTTCAATTACTTCTCAAGCAACGGATGGTTAGTGGGTGGAAAAACACCAATGGTCGATTGGCAAGCAGCAGCACAAAATTGGATATTAAACAGCATTAATTTTAATCACAACACCGTCACTAATCCGACAAATCGTCCAAAACACCTCAACACAACAACCGATAAAGACTATTCAGAACCACTTTAGAATTCCCATCCTTTGGAGGGGTGCCCGAAGGGTGGGGTGGTTAATCCGTCAAATCTGTCACCCGAGGCTTTTGCCGAACTGGCGAAGCACATCAGTGTTCCAAAATCTTCGCTTTAGCGAACAAAAAAAAAGGCAAATGAATGATAATATAAAAACCCACTACAATTACCTAGAAATAATTAATAAGCTCGAAGCAAAAGGTTTGATATTAAGAGAAGGATTGCCAGTGGCAGTCAGGTATAAAAATTATAAGTTATGAATACGACATTAAGTTATACAGAAATCATTGCTTGGCTAGAAAAAAAAGGAGTTGAGTTATATGGTAAGAAGTTCAAAATCTTAGAAACAGACCATGAAATAATATATAAACTAATTGCATACTTTTTAAAGGATGAACAAGCTTGTTATCAATTCAACATCGATTTAGAAAAAGGCATCCTACTTTCTGGACCAATAGGCTGTGGAAAAACATCACTGATGAACCTAATGAAATACTTGGCCCAAACAGAAAATAAATTTTCAGTAAAACCATGTAGAGATATAAGCTTTGAATTCATCCAAGACGGCTACGAAGTCATACATCGCTACAGTAAAGGCAAATTATACCAAGCAGAACCAAGAACCTATTGCTTTGACGATTTAGGAACAGAAAACAACATAAAGTATTTTGGAAACGAATGCAATGTAATGGCAGAAATTCTATTAAGTCGATATGATCTATTCATTTCAAAAAAACTCCAAACACACATAACCACAAACCTATCAGCCACAGAAATTGAAAAACAGTACGGCAATCGTGTTCGCTCAAGGCTTAGGGAGATGGTGAATTTAATAGCATATGATAAATCAACACCAGATAAAAGATAAAAGATAAAAATCCGTATAAATCCGCGTTTCGCCTTGGCGAATCCGTTTCATCCGCGTTCCAATAACAAGTAACAACATGAAAACAATAACAACCTTCTGGAACTACTTCCAACAAAACAATTTCGTTTTCCTTCTCCTTGCAGAAATCCCAAAAGACGAACTAAAAGTTCAATTAGACAAACTATTATATTATTTGCATCAATACAACAAAGACCTAGACATCATTATAAAAAACAAAAAATCGGAAGCTGAAATAATCATTACAGCAAACGGAAACCCATACCTATTCAAAGAAGTGGAATTACTAATACATCATGCTCCAAAAATAGAAAGATGGAAAACTACCGCATTCCTCCAACCCGAAACCAACCTAACCAAATACGAAAACGGCACCGACAAACCACTAGAATATTACGGCATAACTTTACGAATAAGCGAAATGTATTTCATACCACTAGAAAACCCAAACAAACCAACCGATTTAGGAATTAGAGTTTTACTCAAAAACTACATAGTCCATAAAGACAACCCTAAACTTAGAGAAGCAGTTTATACACATTTAGAACACTTAATCGGAGAAAAAGCATTTGCCAATGATATTGCATTTATTCAAATAGCCCAATTAGAAGGTAACCAAGAGGATATAATCGAATTATACAATTTAAAATCATACATCGACATTGAAATGAAAAATTAACTTTCGGCAATTAACTCCATTTACTGCCAAAACTTAATAAATATTCTGTTCGCAAAACACTACACAATCTGTAGTAAATCGCAAATGAAATAAAGCAATTTTTGCAAAAAATAAATTGATAACTTGGTTAATAAGTCAAATCGAATCAATTAAAATCATTGGAAATTATTTTATATTTTGGTAAATAAAATTTATTAAAAATAAATTGAAATATTGTGTGAAAGCAATCTCCAATTCCAAAATAGATGACAGACAGAACAGCAACTGATACAATTAAAGGATATTTTTATCAATTTGACCTAGCAATACTCAAATTATTACAATTAGAAGATGATACGCACGAAATTATTATTGAAGGTATTGAGGATGTTGATGTAAAAAATGCTACTGAAGAAACAGCTATACAATGCAAATATCATTCTAAAACTGAATATAATCATTCCGTCATTGCCAAACCAATACGTTTAATGCTTAATCATTTCAAAGAGGTTTTAAATGGCAAAGAGAAAAAAATAAAGTATTTATATTTTGGTCACTTTAAATCGGGGCACGAAAAATTTCCTTCTACAATTACATTAGATTTCTTAAAGTCAAATTTGCTCACTTACAAAAAAGAAAAAGTTGAGTATAAACATTACGAAAAATTAAAATTAAGTGATGAAAACTTAATATTATTTTTAGAAACTTTGGAAATTGATATTAATGCAAAATCTTATGAGGATCAACTTAAAGAGATATTCACTTCTTTGAAAAATCAAAATAATTTTAATAGTGATGATTTTGAAGCTGAAAACTTCTACTATAACAACGCTTTGAAAATCATAAGCAATCTTGCCAAGGAGGATGACATAGCCAATCGAAAGATTACTAAAAAAGATTTTTTAACTCAAATCAATTCTAAACAATTACTTTTTCATAAATGGTTTATTCAATATAAAGGTAAAAAGAAACTACTATCTGATATTAGGTCTAAATATTTTAGTGATTACAATAGTTCTCCATTTGAAAGATTTTTTCTTGTAGAAGTGAATCAAAGTAATTATTTGCGAAGTGATTTAAAATCTATAATTCATTTAATTAGTAAAAAATACTCACAGCTTTCAAAATTAAATCCAGATTCTTTCTGTCCGTATATCCACATATTTGGATTGTCAAATTCAGATTTAATTGAATTGAAAACAGAACTTATAACAGAGAATTTTAAATTTAAAGATGGTTTTGATTTTAACGGCTCAAGTTTCAATCCAAAATCAATTACAGAAAAAGCTACTTATCATAATGGAATTAAAATTAAAATAGTTAATGATTTAAAAGATATTGAACCAATTTTTAATCAAATTTCAAAAACTAAAGAAATATATCATTTCTATTTCGAAACTCCATTTTTTTCGACATCAAATGCAAGTATCAAGCATCTACAAATTCAAATACAAGAAATTAACGACATCAAAAATATAATCTAATGGCAGAAGACAAATTAAATGCTGAAGTAATTGCGGTATTCCCAAACAAAGTAAAAATCAAGGTTGATAAACTTGAAGATTTCAGGATAGCAAACGAATCTTTGAGAGTTGGTTCCTATCTCAAAATTTATGGAAATGATAATGCTATTTTAATGGCAATAATTGAAAATTTCTCGATTGATGTTTCAGAAAAAAATAACGAAGCTGTTAGAACACATATTATAGAAGCAAGTCCGTTAGGAATAATAAAAAATGATAAATTTACAAGAGGTGGCGACGATTTAACCATTCCTCCCAAAAAAGTTGAACCAGCAACCGAAGAAGAAATCAAGAAAATCTATATCGAATCTGTTGAGGATAAAGAACAATTTACTTTTTGCTCATTATCTTCAAATGCAAGCATTAGAATTCCAGTAAATGGTAATAAATTTTTCAATAAGCATATTGCAATAGTCGGTTCTACAGGTTCTGGTAAATCTCATACATTATCTACTATTATACAAACGGCTGTAAATTCTAAAAGCGGAGATTTTACTTTAAATAATTCACACGTAATAATTTTTGATATCCATTCCGAATATAAATCAGCTTTTCCAGATGCTAATTTTATTGATATTGAGAATTTAAAATTGCCATATTGGTTACTAAATAGTGATGAACTAGAAGAAGTGCTTCTAGATACTGGAGAGAGAGATAATTATAATCAATCTTCAGTTTTTAGAAAATTGGTTACCGAAAACAAGAAAAAGCACAATCCTGATAAAACAAAGATATTTTACGATTCTCCTTTATTTTTTGACATAAATGAAGTTCAAAATGCTTTATATAACTTAAAGAATGAAACAAAAAATTCTAAAAGTTCAAATCGATATATGATAGTTGATGATTCTTATACTTGTAATGATAGTAGTACAACTGTTGATACTGGAATATTACTAAATGAAGAACAGAGAATAGATAAATATTTTAATGAAGAGTTTCAATTTCATCCAACTAAAAATCAGAATGTAACTAAAGGAGATTATGCGGAAGGTACTTTAGATAAGTTTTTTGTAAGATTTCAAGAAAAAATAAATCAAGACCGTTTAACTTTCTTATTTGGTGAAGAATCAAAAAAGATTTCTTTCGAAGATACATTGAAAAATATTTTAGGATATAATTCAAATTCCAATGTTACAGTAATTGATTTAAGCGGAGTTCCTTTTGAAGTATTAAGTATTACCGTTTCTTTAATTTCAAGAATTGTATTTGAATATGGTTATATATACAAAAGATTGAGAAACAACATTAATCCAAATGAAAAAATCAATAATGACATTCCAATACTTTTAGTTTATGAGGAAGCACATAAATATGTTCCCAATAGCGATTTAGTAAAATATAGATCTTCAAAAAAATCAATTGAAAGAATTGCCAAAGAAGGTAGAAAATATGGAGTTACTTTACTTTTAGCAAGTCAAAGACCATCTGAAATATCAGAAACTATATTTTCACAATGTAATAATTTCATTGCGATGAGATTGACTAATCCAGTTGACCAAGGTTATGTGAAAAAATTACTTCCTGATAGTTTAGGTTCGTTAATTGAAAAAATGCCATCGTTAAAACAAGGTGAAGCTTTGTTAATTGGGGAATCTGTAATTCTGCCATCGATTGTTCAAATTGATAGATGTAAAAATGAGCCTTCTTCAAATGATATTCCTTATTGGGAATTATGGAAAGAGGAATGGAAAGATATGGATATTGACAAAATTAAAGAGGAATGGTATAAATAAGAAAGTAAACTAAAATTCAAATTGACAGCATAAAAAATTATGCTGAAGTATTCTAAATAGAAGACCTTTTAGAATTGAAGTTAGAAATGAAAGAATAGTTTTTAAGTAACAAATAATGGGCTTACGTTAGTTATACTAATCCAGAAGATAATTTAATGGAAACGGGATGGATAATAAAAAAGTATTTAGATAAGAATTAATTTTCTTAAGCATAAAAAAACAATGATATTTTTTATTACCTTTAACCACAAGATAAACCCCAATTATTAGGGTTTATATTTAAACGATTAGTAATGGCTAGAAGCACCTATATTTCAGAGAACACCACACAAAATCAAATTGATTTTATGTTAATGCTTGATGATAACGAGTTAGACATCTTTACTTTAGAGGAGATTAAGTCAATTGCATCAAGCGAGTTTAAAAACATAAACGAGATAATAGAAAACCTTGTACATAAAAAACTATTATCACGTATAGAAAGAGGCAAATATTGCAGATATAATTTTAGAGACGAAAATGTAATTGGTTGTAAGTTATCAGAAGGTAGTGCAATTGGTTATTGGTCTGCTTTAAATAAACACGGACTTACGGAACAGTTTCCAAATTCTATTTTTATACAAACTACAAAAAGAAAAGCAGAAAAAAGTGTTTTTGGGGTTTCCTATAAATTCATTCAAATTTCCAAATTCAAAATGACCGGTATAGAACAATTAGGATTTGGAAACCATAGCTATCAAATGACCGACGTAGAAAAAACCATCATCGATTGTTTTGATTTACCACAATATTCTGGTGGATATGCTGAATTAATTAGGGCATTCAATCAAGCGGACTTAAATAGTGAGAAAATGATAACGTATTGCAAAGCCATTAAAAATATTGCGATAACTAAAAGAATGGGATATTTGGCAGAATTACTTAATAAAAAAGGTATGAAATCATTCATAAACTTTGCAGTAAAAGAAGTAAACGAAAAATACAACCTATTTGATTCATTCGGTATAGAAGAAGGAGAATTTGAAAAAAGATGGCGATTAAGATTAAACATAAGTAAAGAAGAAATTTTAGACATCTGTAACAAACAATATTAATGATTTTACAAAAAGAAATAGCAACAATTTCAGAACAGCTTGGTGTATCAAAATCGGTAATCGATAAAGATTGGGTATTAGGTCACTTTATTGCAGCAATATTTAACGAACCAGAATTAAAAGAAACCTTAATTTTCAAAGGAGGAACTTGTCTAAAAAAATGTTGGTTTGAAGAGTATAGATTTTCAGAAGATTTAGATTTTACTTCAAAGTCACAAGAATTTGAATTGACACAAAAACATGTAGCATTCATCACAAAACACATTGAAGAAGCTACTGGAGTAAAAACACATATTGTTTCATTAAGACCGTTACAATTTCAAGACAAATTAACAGGATATGAAGCCATAATTAAATTTTGGGGAGCAGACCATTCAAGAAATGTGATGCCAACAACTCCAGACAGATGGCAAACAAAAGTTAAAATAGAAATAATTCTCTACGAAGAAATGATTTTTGAAGTGATTGAAAGAAATGTTAGCCATCCATATTCTGATAAACTAGCATTAGAAAGCACAATTCCTTGCTATAAAATAGAAGAAGTATTAGCTGAAAAAATCAGGGCATTAATCCAACGTTCCTATACAGCACCAAGGGATTACTATGACATTTGGTATTTATCAAATAATTTTCCCGACTTGGATTGGAAAGTGATTGTAGATGCTTTTTACAAGAAAATGAAATTCAAAAATATTGATTTCACAGGAGTAGATCAATTAATCAATGAAAAAAGCGACAAAGCTTTAAAAGGGGCTTGGAAGAATAGTTTGGGTCATCAAATACAACCTGATAAATTACCAGAATACAAAGTAGTCAGAGAAAACCTTCTACAATTGTTTGAACATATTTTTAAATGATAATTACTTAATTTTTTAATAAATGAAAGTTTCAATATATCCAGCAAATAATGGAGATTCATCCCTAATAGAAACAGAAGCATCAATTATACTAATTGATGGTGGTTATGTTGATACTTATCGACGGTTTTTAAAACCAAAGTTTATTGAATTAAACAATGAGAACAAAAAAATATCAAGTATTGTAGTTACTCACATAGACAATGATCATATTTCAGGAGTTATTAAATTTATTGAGGAAAATAAATTTAATGAATTAATTCAAATTGAAAATGTATGGCATAATTCATTTCAACACTTAAAAAATTTAGAAGATGGTTTAACATTTGTAGGTAAATCAATCTCTGATATGATTATAAACTATCAATTAACAGAGGAAACTGATTTAACAGAAAAAAATATATCTGCCGTTCAAGGGTCAACTTTAGCTTCACTTTTGAAAAAATATCATCATAACTGGAATAAGCTTTTTAAAAATAATTTTATTTCTACTGATTCAGAAAAAAAAATTAATATCAACGATATTAATTTTAAAATTTTATCTCCAAATAATGATAAAATCAAAGAGTTAACAAAATACTGGAAAAGAGAATTGTATAAAAAAGGGTTTTCTTCGGATGTAAATTTAACTGATTTTAACGAAGATGTTTTTGAGTATATTCTATCATTAGAAAAAGAGAAAAAACGGTTAGCAAAAAAAAATGTTTCATCAGGTTCCTTACTTAGTATTGAAGATTTATTGAAGGAACAGTTTATTGAAGATGATACAGCAACAAATGGTAGTGCTATAGCTTTCGTAATTGAACATCAAAGTTTTAAACTACTTTTTTTAGCAGATGCCCATCCATCAGTTATTATTCAAAATTTAAAAGAACACTATAAAGAAGAAGAGTTTCCAATAAAATTTGATTTGATTAAAATTTCTCATCACGGCAGCAAGAATAATACAAGTCCAGAACTACTTAAGTATATTGATTCCGAAAAATATATTTTTTCTACAAATGGTTTAATTCACAATCATCCAGATAAAGAGACTATTGCTAGAATAATATCTAGAGAGTCAAAATTCACAAGGACTCTTTATTTTAATTATCCATTAGATACTATTAATGAATTTAAAAATGATAGTTTAAATGGTAAATATAATTATAAAATAATTGAAGGTTTACATGATAAACCATTAGAATTTAATTTTTAGTAAATGAATAGAATAGTAAACCCACAACAGATAAAACTTTCAGTAGTAAAAATCATTTACAAAAATGAACAAGGAACAGGTTTTTTTATAACTAATAACATTATTATGACTGCTTATCATATAATAATGGATGAAGTCATAAATGAAGTTGAAATACAAATAATTCTTAATGACGGTACATTGCAAAAATGCAAAGTATTAACATTTGATGAAGAAAATGATATATGTTTATTGATATGTCAATTCGAAAGTAAAATATATCTTCCATTGCATATAACTCCAATCAGAATGAATGAAAATTGGGAGTCTTATGGTTTTCCATACCAGGGAGAACAGAATGGTTTAAGAATATACGGAACAATTAATGAATTAGTAGATAATGAAAAATATGATTTTACTCTTAATTGTAATGAGATAGATAAAAACTATAATTATGAAGGACTTTCTGGCTCTCCATTAGTCTCTACTGGAAAAGTTATTGGTGTTATATTAAAACAACTTGATGATAAAATTGGAGTGATTTCATTAAACAGAATTAGTGATTTATTGCAAAAACAAAATATTTCAGTTAAAACTGAGGAGGCTATAAATGAAATTCCAAAGCAATTTGAAGATGACTTAAAAGATTTAGTTTCAAATTATGATGTCCAAAATCGATTAGACGATAGTATAAGAGCAAACGGAAATTGGATTTTACTTGAAGGAAATCCTGGAACAGGAAAAACGTTAAATGTAGCTTCTTATGTTTCTGAGGAAGAGAATTTAGTTTTAGGCAAATATTTTACTAAAATTCCAAACGATGATAAACCGAAAAGTTTAAGAGTATCGAATGAATTTTTTTTAAGTTGGCTTGAGGAAACAATTTCTTTAACACTAACTGGAAATATAGCATCAAAAAATAATGAACCATTAGTAAAACGAATTGAACAATTAAGTTATTTATTTACAGAATTAGATTCTTATCTAGTAGGTATTAATAAAATTGGGGTGTTTTTTATTGATGGCTTAGATGAAATAAATAACCTCGAAGATTTCTTGGGTATTATTCCTGAAAATGTTCCTGAAAATATCAAAATAGTACTTGCTTGCACGTCAAAAGAAATTTTGCCAAGTAATATAAAGAATATTCTAAACACAAATCAAAGTATTTTAGTTAGCCCACTAATTACTAGCCAATGTGAGTTTTATATTCAAAGAAAACTCAATGATAAACTCGATTTCGAAAACATCCAAAAAATTGCATTAAAGTCGGAAGGGCATCCACTTTATTTAAATTATTTGATAGATTTTATAAATCTATCCGATATAACTGATGATGAAGATGAATTAAATGAATGGATAGAAAATATACCTGTCATTAGTGGAGATATCGTAAACTATTACAATATAATTTGGGATAAAATTTATGAAAACACTAGTCAGCTATGGATTTGTCTAATTTTATCGCAACTAAGGCAATCTATCTCTAAAAGTGATTTCTTTGAAATCCTTACATCTGAAATGAAAAGTAATTTTTATTCAGTAATGCCAAAAATAAATTATCTTATAAAAGGCGATGATTATCTTGAAATATATCATAACTCATTTAAAGAATTTGTTCTAAGTAAAGTTCCTTTATTAATAAAGGATTGTAATGATTTAATTGCAAATTTTTGTGAAAAACAAGTTGATAATATTTATGCAATAACTAACAGTCTTTATCATTATTCGTTATCAAATACTCCAAATAAAGCAATTTCAGGTTGTAGTCAAGAGTGGGCTGATAAAATGGCTATTAATCATATAGAGCCTGATTTAGTAATTTCAGACATTAAGAATATTATTGGATTATCAATTGATTTAGAAAAAACAACTGAATTAATAAGGCTTCTACTTCTAATCCAAAGAATTGATTTTAGATACAATAGCGTTTTTGTTGAATATGCTCATGAAATCACATTATCGCTAATTGCTAATAAAAAATATAAAGAAGCAGTAAAATATATTGTAAGAAGAGATACTTTACTTGTTAGTATTACTAATGCGATTCATTTTTTACAACACTTTTATGAAAATGAAGCTATTGATGAAATTGAGATTTTAACAAATGCTATTGAAAAAGAATATAGAAGGCTTATACAAAACGGATTAAAAGGTAGCGGCATAAGTTCATCAACTTTTATAGTTAAAGCTCAAACTATAATTTTAGATAGTTCAAATGATTTTGAAAATTCTCAAAAAGATTTAGTCAATTATTTGAATATGCTAAGAAAATCATCAAATTATTCAGATGAAGAAAATGAAATGGATAATGGAAATACAAAAACAGTTCAGTTTATAAGAGACTATTCTTGCTCTTGGAATAATGCATTTATATTAAGAAAATTCAATATGAGTATGGATATTGAAAGTATGATGAAAGACCCAAAAATAAAAATGAATAATACTTGGGCTGGTGTTTATGCAATTTCCCTATTAATATACAGAACAGAAATAAATAATTTCAATTTTAAAAATCTATATTCAGTTGAAAGCGAAAAAAATCTAACCAAAAACATTGAGTTATTAATTGAAAATTATGGTTATTTAAAAGATAAAAATAATATAAAAAATATAATTTTAGCATTATTGTTTAATTCTTCGAAGCCTGATTTATTAATCCCTATTATTGAAGAATATTTGATATATGATAATGATACAAGCATTAGAAATAAGAATGGTGTAGATTTCGAGTATTCAAATTATTTAGAATTATGTTTATATAATAACTGTATTGGCTTTTTAGATAATAAATCTGAATTTCAAGTTTCTCATAAATTTTGGAATCATAAAAGTTGGGAAATAAATTTACTTAACTTAATTGAAGAAATAAATTTCTTAGAAGGTAAATCATACTACTATAAAGCTTCTAATCTATTATCAGAAAAATTAAATTTTATTAAAACGAAAATAGAAGAAATAACAAAGAGCATAAATTATACATTCGATTATAGAAGTCATTGGGAAAGATCCTATCAGCTTCCAGAGGAAATATTCCCATTGATATATTCTAAATTAATTAGTTTAATTGATGAATTTGATAAGGATAGATTAGAATTATTTTTAGAATCTTTAAAAATTAAATCTAAAAATCAGTTAGGACTATATACAGAAGGTTATAGAAAAGCATTACATGAAATTATAAAATCGTTAATATTAATTCAATACGAGAAAGAAAAAATCTTGCCTTTTGTTGAATTTTGGGAAGAGCATGTTTTAACTGGAATTCAAAACAGATGGGAAAGAACAGAAGAATTATTAAAAATAAATGAAATATATGGTATCCTAGGTTTTGAGGATAAATCGATAAATGTTTTTCAAGAAATGTTAAATACGTCTATGGGACCAAGTTGGTATAAAGAATCGCAACTTGCCCCAATTAATACAACTTTAAAAAAATTAAAATCAAAACCTGATAATGATATAATTCAAGATTTTGCATCTATTTTAGATTATGCTTCCGGTGAAATGACATTTCAGCGATATGTAAAAAACAATAAAGAAGATTTTATCAGTTCATTAATAATAAATGATAGAATAAATGAAGCTTTGGAATACTATAAATTTGAAGTTTTACCTAATCCCAATGTAATTATAAGAAATGCAGAAATAAGTAATTTTGATGCACCAAGACTTGGTGATGGATATGCTTTAGGTGCTAGAAATATTACAGAACAAAGCGGGGTTTTAAATATATTAGACAATGCCAGTATAAACCCATATATTAAATGGGCTCTATGTGAGATTTTCACTGTAAATGACGATATATTCAGATACATTACCAACTATGGTGATAAAATAGCCATTGTATTAAATGAAATAGAAGAATTAGGAGACGGAAATATTAACTCCATTTGCGACAGTATTTCAACTCTAATAGCCTCTCCTTTTATAGAAAATGACGATAGAAGAAGTCTATTGTTAGCAGTTGCAGAACATCTTTCAATTCCGAATGTAAGGAGTCTTCAAGAAAATTTATTGAAACATAACATAAGTTGGGGTTTAAATGAAGATATTGAAAATACTACTCCAATCAAAAAATCAAAAGAGAAAGATAATATTGATTTATTTAATGATCATTTTAATATAGATAAAGCATCTAATAAAAGTAAATTATTAAAAGAAGGTTTAGAAGCTTTTGTGAAAGAAAGAAAAAGTATTTGGTTTAATAATTGGTCAAATAGTACCGATGAAGCTAAAAATAAAATAAAAATTCTCTTAGAAAATGATAAGTCAGTAATAATTAACCTAAAAGATAATATTTTAAAATTTGATGATGAATACTGGGTTATCTGTAAGGAGTTGATTTGGTTTTTAGAAGGTAAATTAGATGAATCGCAAATTTCAGAAATATATAAAAATGTGAATATACATTTTCATCATATTGTTAGACCAAGTGAGGAAGTGAAAGAAAAGTATTCATGGCTTAATATTGATTTTGATAATCAAAATGGAGATGAGTTAGTGGTTAAATTTATCATTTGGCATTTAAATCATCCTGATAGTTATATTAGGAACAAGGCATCAGAGGTTTTAAAGCAATTGGTTATTTATTATCCTCTTACAATTAAAAGCTTGCTAAACACTTGTCTTTCAAATACACCAGAACTTTCAACAGAAGTATCTAGTCAAATTCTTTTAGAAATATCAAGTGGAAATCCTGATTTAATTATTGAGTTTCTTAATAAAAACAATGAAGTTATAGATGAGATTTCTAAAATTGAACATTTTACAATAAAGAAAAATCTAATTGATCTTGCCAAAAATCTAGATGACAAAGGCTTTAATCAATTGCATTTAAAAATTCAAAGCACCATTCCAAAATCAATTATTCTTTCTGGAGAAGTTTCTTTAGAAGATGATTATTTAGATTTTATTCAATATGAAATTGACGATCTAAATGAAGAATTATTTTTAGATGGAAAATTTTGTTTAAAACTGAATGAACTTATAGATGATTATTCTGGTTCTTTAAAAAAAGCAGATGTTGTGAAATCTGATAAATACTTAAAGCGAAGTTTTTATACTAATGAAGATGTTCTTGGAAGATATCAATATTACTTGAGACATGCACTTAATAATGCCATATTTCACAGAATGGGTGAAAATAATATCGAATTAATTAACGAAATAATCAATCATCGATATGTTTGAGAGCAGAAAAGGTAATAGAGATTCAAGACTTGATTTTGAAAGAGAAATAAACATTCTAGGGGAAAATTTAATGAATGGAAGACTTGTTATTTCAGAAAGTATGAAAAGTGTCAAAGATTTGAAAAATGTAAGATACTCTCCTAACAAAAGAGTAAACCTTAATACAATTACAGAAATGGTTAGAACGCTAGCTATGAGTATTAATTTTAATAATGAAGATTTTAAACGAGACATAGATAATGAAGAAAAGTAAATACGGAATGCCTCCTCCAAAATCTAGATATGAGATGGAACATAATTTAAATTTAGTGATTGAGGATTTTACAGGGAAAATTGAATCTAAAGATGAAGATTTAATAAAAAATGCTATGTGGGCTACCTACAGACATTTAAAGGATGTTAAAAACACACCAAATGGGCGAATAAATATGATTACTTATAATGAACAGATTAGACTTCAAGCTAACATGCTTGAATGGATGAAGCAAATCGATTTAAATAAAAACAACACAGAATGACAATAATTAAGAAAAAATTTTATCACCTATTTTGGAATAATCCATCATGTCAAAATTTATTTTTACTATCAAAAGAAGAATTATTAGAAACTAAAACTTTTGGAGAAGATAACTCACCGTATTCATTTTCTACGAATAGAATAATTGTGTCAAATGCGCAAGATGATCAAAATGAATTTATTGATACAATTAAAAATCGAAGTGAATTATATAATATGGAGATTGATAGTTTACTAAATGAGAAAATTGAATACTTCAAACCTCTTATCGAACAATTCTTTGATTCAAAATTTAAAAAATCTATTGAAAAGTTAATTAATGATGTTGAAAAAAAACCTTTAAAATTTTTAACTCTTATTTTAAAAACTGCTTTAGACGATGAAAATAGAGAAACTAAGGCAATTGAGTTTCTTCAAGATTATGGATTTATTGGAAAAAATTTAAATACCTTTAAAGAAATAGAGGCAAATATTGGAAAATCTCTTATGCCGTCTAAAAGTAATGAATTAATAAACGAAAATACAATAAACACTTTTTTTGAAGGTGTCAAGTTTATTAAAGAACTTTATGTAAATCATTCGTATAAAAATCTTTATAACACAAACCAAGTACTCATCAATACATTAAATTCAGAAGATAATTTCCAATCAAGAATTAAGCTTTTTGGAGAGCTGTATGATTCTAAAATTATCGCACCTACCAAAGATGATGCCTTTATAGAATGTTCACATTGTGATCCATTAACATATCGAGGTGTTTTTCAATTAAGATTAAATCCTAAGAAGCTAAAAGACTTAAAATGCCCAGTTTGTTCTAACGAACTAACTTATTTTGTACCATATGAATTACACAGTGATATATTTAATGCTGTCAAAAGCCATGATGGATTAATTCTCTATGCACTACAAAATAAGCTTTTAGAAAACGGAATTCAATATGAACTAAATAAGAAATTCTTAAATGATATTGAAATTGATTGTATTTTTAAAGATGGAGATAAAAGGTTTTTTGTTGAAACTAAAATGTATAAACAAAATAACACAACTGAAGATAAGCTAATAAGTAAAATAAAAGAACACTTTAGTAAATTAATAAAGGATATTGAAAGAATAGAAAATAACGAAGAATTTAAAGGTTTAGAAATTATACCACTTCTATTAATAAATATTAATAGTGAAAAAGTATTAAATATTACACAACAATATTTTAAATTAAATTTTTCAGAAAACAAGTACTATAAAGATGGTAAAATCATAAATTTAAATCTTCTAAAATTTAAAAATTAGAATTCCAATTGCCACTCCTTCCCATCGCTCCTAAAAAATTACTGTCATGGTTTTTGTCCCAACGCACTTCAAGCACTTTGCCTGTTGGCTAGAAAGTTTTATTTAATAATGTAAATCCAATAAGCCATCAGTCAAAGAGCTTGCCCAACGCTCAAAACAAAAACACGTACGCTACGCAACTCATGCCAGTAATTTTTTCTCCCAAGCTTAGTTACATAATGTGGCATTATAGTGCATAAATAACTATCCTGCATCTAATGAAACTATCGGATGCACTATAATAACATTATGTAAAAAAGCCGCTCGGCCAACGCACGAAAGCCCCGCTCCAGCCACACATTTTTGGCAGCTACCGCTTGGGTTGTCACCCTGAGCTTGCCGAAGGGCAGCTCCCAAAAACACGTGGCTTCGCGGGTCTTACTTCGTGTTTTCATAAGAAAGTAATTGCTAACTGAGGAATCTTTCCTTTCATAGGAAAACCTATCATTTGTCTTTATCAGCTAACCGCTCAAATCGGAAGTAGAAGTCTATCCTGAGCCTGCCGAAGGACATTAT
>TARA_R110000850_G_scaffold67188_4_pt1 | contig 46908 bp, 42 predicted proteins | sample TARA_R110000850 | Tara Oceans TARA_R110000850 (sample SAMEA4397586) | marine metagenome | biome: Polar Biome; feature: [SRF] surface water layer (ENVO:00010504); material: water (ENVO:00002006), including particulate matter (ENVO:01000060) such as... | depth 5 m
AACCCGCGCCACCTTCGACAATGTTGGCGACTACAACGGGATCAATCAGGTTCCGACAGACCAGGACGGGGCTGCTATTGCCGGGCTGGCCGATTACACCGTGCAGGTCTCTGTGGTCGATTCCAATGCGCTGGGCCCGGCAGGCAACACGATCACCGCGCGCCGCATCGATGTACGCGTCACCTCATTGCCTCTGGTTGATACCACGATCAGCGCCTACAAGGCACAGTAACGGCGCCGCCATCAGGCGCCTTGCGCGGGTGATTCCGTTACCGTCTGGGCCACTTGCAGATTCTGCAGGCGCGGCGCAAACCAGGCTGCCAAGACGCCTATAAGCGCAACCATGGAAGCACAGAGATAGACGGTCTGAGCGCCATAGGTATCCCAGGCTGAGCCGGTTGCAAAGCTGCCAACCGCGCCGCCAAGTCCGAAGCTGACCGCCGCCAACAGAGCCTGCCCCCTGCCCTGCATTTTTCCCGGAAACAGTTCGTGCACGTAATGCACCGTCACCGCGTGGTAAACGGCAAAACTCATGAAATGCAGAATCTGGCTCATTATCAGCAGGCTGACCACTTCCACGTAGAGCGCCAGCAGCGCCCAACGCAGCACGGTGCTGACCAGCGCCGCGATCAGGACGGTCCGCGCACCCCAACGACGGATGATCCTGCCGGTGTAGATAAATACGAATACTTCGGCGACTACCCCCAGTGCCCACAGTGCGCCAATGGCCGTTTTGGAATAACTGCTCTGCTCAAGATAGATCGAGAAAAATGAATAGAAGGGCGCAAAAGAGAGCTGCGAGCAGAAACAGGCGAACAGCAAGGCCAGTACCGCCGGCTTGCGAACGCGACGAAGGAATCCTTCCATTGATGCAGGTTCAGGACGCCGATCCTGAACATCCGGAATTCCCAGGCCCATCCAGGCCATCAGCAGCATCGCCGCCACAATCACCCAAGGCACCGGCCCTACGCCGGTCACGTCCAGAAGCGGCCCCAGAATGATCACCGCAAGAATAAATCCGATACTTCCCCACAATCGGATGCGGGAATAATCGTTTCCGGTCGTCGCCAAGTGATTCAGTGTGACCACGTCGAACGCCGGCAACGCGACGTTCCAGAAAATGGCATAGGTCACATGCAGCGCGACCAGCACCCCAAAATTGGGGGCAAAGGGCACTAGGGCGAAGAAAATAGCCGAGACCAGCATGCCGCCCGCGATCCACGGCATGCGCCGCGAACTGCGGTCCATGATCCAGCCCCACAGAACGGGCACGGCCACACGGACCAGCGCCGTTGCGGCCAGTGCAATGCCAATTTCAGAAGGACTGTAGCCGAGCCAATGCAGGTACAAGGGCCAGAACGGAACCCAGGTCCCCACCGCCATGTAATACACCGCATAGAACGCCGACAACTTCGTGTGAAGCATTCGATACATGGTACAACTATTTATATTTACTGCACTTTATAAGGCAGGTTGTTTCAATTAATCGAGGTCTGCCGATCCCGCGATACGTGGCGTTGAAGGCCTCACATCCGAATTCTGGGCCCGCTGACGCAGCGCCTGATCCATCAGGACCAGAGCCACCATGGCTTCCGCAATGGGCACGGCGCGGATTCCGACGCAGGGGTCATGACGGCCGGTCGTCCGCATATCCACCGCCGCTCCGTCCTCGTCAATGGACTTTCCGGGTGTAGTGATGCTCGACGTCGGCTTGATGGCAATGCTGCAGCGCAGATCCTGACCTGTGCTGATCCCGCCCGCCACGCCGCCGGAATGATTGGCCAGAAAACCCTGCGGGCTCATCTGGTCGCGATGTTCGGTACCGCGCATGGCGGCAACCTGCATGCCGTCCCCAATCTCGACACCCTTGACGGCGTTGATGCCCATCAGCGCATGCGCCAGTTCTGCGTCGAGCCGATCAAAGACCGGCTCGCCCAGCCCTGCCGGCATATGGGTCGCTTCGACTTCAATACGGGCACCGACCGAGTCGCCTTCCGAGCGCAGTGAATCGATCAGCGCTTCCAGCGCAGTGACCTGGTCCGGGTCAGCGCTGAAAAAGGCGTTCTGCTCCACGGCGTTCCAATCCTTGCAAGCCAGATTGATATGGCCGATCTGCGCCACCCGCGCCCGGATCTGGATGCCATAGGTGCTTTTGAGCCATTTCTTGGCAATACCACCGGCCGCCACGCGAACTGCGGTTTCGCGCGCTGAGGAACGCCCGCCACCGCGGTGATCGCGCACGCCGTATTTTTGGATATAGGCATAGTCCGCGTGATTGGGGCGAAACGTCTGCTTGATTTTGTCGTAGTCGTAACTGCGCTGGTCCTGATTCTCGATCAGCAGCGCAATCGGCGTTCCGGTGGTGTGGCCTTCAAAGACACCCGACAGAATCTTCACCGTGTCTGATTCTTTTCGCTGCGTCACATACTTGGAGCGGCCCGGTTTGCGTCGATCCAGATCGGGCTGAAGGTCTTCTTCGTTCAGCGCCAGGCCCGGCGGGCAGCCATCCACAACGCAGCCAATGGCCGGACCGTGGCTTTCGCCAAAACTTGTGACACAGAACAGACGACCAAAGGTGTTGCCAGACATGGGACTCTACAAAGCTGAATATTGGAGTGCATTGCCAGGCAAGCTGCGTGGCAATAATCGGCCGCTATTGTCGCTCATCTGCACCGCAATCTGAGTGCTCCTCACAATCTGATCGTTCCAGCTGCACAGTGGCGTGGCCGATCCGATGCTCATTGCGCAGCCACTCCTGAATGTGCGTCAGTGTCTGATCGGGATCCGCAGACGGTGACAGTACCGCGTGCAAGGTCATCAGATTATCGCCTGGAGTCAGGGTCCAGGCATGAAGATGATGGACACTGGCTACACCTGAAACGCGGTCGGGCAAATCGCGCGCAACCACCTTCAGATCCAGGCTGCTGGGCGCCGCTTCAAGCAGCACATGGGCCGATTCGCGGGTGATGCGTATGCCCATCCGCACGATCAGCAGCGCTGCAAGAATGGACAAAACCGGGTCTGCGCGCATCCAGCCGGTAAACACGATCAGCACGCCGGCAATGACCGCGGCAATTGATCCCAACAGATCAGAGAGCACATGTGCAGCGGCGCCGCGGCGATTCAGGTCGTGCTCGTGACCACCGTGCAGGAAAGCAAAAGCGGCCAGATTGGCCAGCAAACCCACCAGTGCAATTCCCGCCATGGTGGCCCCGTCGACCTCCTCTGGTGTAATCAATCTGGCAATGGCTTCGATGGTGATCCACGCGCTGACAGCCAGCAAAAGCAATCCGTTGACGAACGCGGCGAGCACCGGAAACCGGCTACGGCCGTAACTGTGCTCAGCATCGGCAGGTTTGGCGGCCTGCGCGATGGCCAACACCGCGAGCAACAGGCTTCCCGCATCGGCCAGCATGTGCCCGGCATCGGCGAGCAGCGCCAGGGAGTTGGTCCACCAACCTCCCACGGCCTCGACCAGCATGATCGAAACCGTTACCGCGAGCGCCAGCTTCAGGCGCGACGAGGAGCCTTGATGCACGTGTGAGTGCCCGTGCTCATGGCCATGGCTGTGGTCATGGGTATGGCTCACTTGCCGGCCTTCAGCCTCTGCAGGTCATCACGTCCCACAACGAAAACACCGTCCCCACCGCGCTGAAACTCGATCCAGGTCACATTCAGCCGCGGCCAGCGCGCTTCGAATTCTTCGCGGCTGCCGCCAATCTCGCAGACCAGCAGACCATCACGCGTCAGGTGTTTCGCGGCGTTCTTGAGAATTCGCTCGACTAGGTCCATACCGTCCGCCCCGGCTTCCAGCGCCAGTCGCGGTTCGCGCTGATACTCCTCAGCGAGCCCTTCCCATTCTGCCGTTGGCACATAGGGCGGATTGCTGACAATCAATTCATAGACCGAATCGCCCAATGCGTCGAAGAGATCGCTCTGGCGTGCCGTAACGCGTGATTCCAGATGATGACGCGCGATATTTTTCTCGCATACCTCCAACGCGCCTGCATCGATCTCGCCCAGATCCACTTCACAATCAAAATGTAGTGCACAGGCAATACCGATACAGCCAGAACCCGCGCAAAGGTCCAATACCTTGGATGGCGGATGATCCAGCCAGGGAACGAAACCACGCTCAATGAGTTCTGCAATGGGCGAACGTGGCACCAGAACCCGCTCATCCACGTAGAAGGGAAAGCCCGAGAAACCGATCTCACCGATCAGATAGGCCGCCGGCACCCGTGACTCAATGCGCTTGCGCAGCAAGCTGTAGACCGTAAACCGTTCGGTGTCCGATAGCGCACTCTCCAGATACAGCGCTGGAATCTCGCCCGGCAAATGCAGTGCGTGCAGGACCAGATGGAACGCTTCATCAAGCGCGTTGTCGGTACCGTGTCCGAATACGAGCCCAGCCTCATCGAAACGGCTGGCTCCCCATCGAACCCAGTCCCGAATGCTGGAAAGCGGCGCCAATTCTGGCGGAAGTCGTGCGAAGTCTGGCATGAGGGGTGTGGGATAATCGTTTGCATCATCATTATGCCCCTTCACTGATCCTTCCATGAGCAAGCCAATCGGCCCAATGCGTTCCGCCCTCCTCGCCTGCGCCGCACTCGCTGCAGGAATCGTCACCGCCAGCTTTCTGTTCAAACCCGATGTAGAAAACGAGAAAATTGAACTGAAGTCGGGCACCTACCTGCCCCAAGCGCGACAGATTCCAGATTTTTCGCTGACCCGAGACGATGGTGAACCCTTCGACAAGAGCCAACTCATGGGCCAATGGAGCGTCATATTCGTTGGCTTCACGCATTGCCCGGATGTCTGCCCGAATACGCTGGGCCTGCTCAAGACGGTGAATAAAAAGCTCAAGGCGCAGAAGCAAAATTTGCAGGTCGTGTTTCTCAGCGTGGACCCGGAACGCGACAACATCGACGCACTCAAGCGTTACGTCGACTTCTTTGATCCAGACTTTGTCGGCGCGACGGGCGAAAACGAAGAGCTGGAAAAGCTGGGCAAAGGCGTTGGCTTTGTCTATATGAAGACACCTGGCAGTTCTGCTGAGAACTACAACATGGACCATTCGGCTGCCTTGATTCTGGTGAACCCAAAGGCGCAAGTTGCAGGCTACATCACGCCACCGCTCAAGCTGGACGAACTGATCGATGATTTTTCCGCGTTGATCCCGACCCAATCCTAATGAACGATCCCGTGACTGAAAGAAATGCCAACTTCAGCGAGCGCTCGTTCGCGGCCTTGCAGCGGTGCCTGCCGACGCGGCTGATTTCCTGTCTGATCTTCAAACTCACCCGAATTCGCATCGCCTGGTTCAAGAACGCTGTCATTCGCTGGTTCATGAAGGCATTCAATGTCTCACTGGACGAAGCCGAACATCCGTCGCCCGAGGATTACGAACACTTCAATGCTTTTTTTACGCGTGCCCTGCGCGAGGGCGCACGTCCGGCAGATCCCTCTCCCGAAGCCTTTCTGTCTCCTGTTGACGGAACCGTGAGCCAGCTCGGAATCATCGACAATGACCGCATTTTCCAGGCCAAGGGGCATCACTACACGGCAGCCGAACTGTTGGGTAACGATGCTCTGGCAGCGCCTTTCCGCGATGGTCACTTCTGCACCATCTACCTTGCGCCGTACAACTATCACCGCATTCATATGCCCATTGCGGGCAGCCTGGAGGAATACGCGCTGGTACCAGGGCGATTGTTCAGCGTAAATCCGGCAACAGCGCGGGCCATGCCCAATCTGTTCGCACGCAACGAACGTGTCGTGACCATTTTTCAGACACAAGCTGGTCCGATGGCGATGGTGCTTGTCGGTGCGCTCAACGTGGGTTCCATGGAAACCGTCTGGGCCGGCCAAATTACCCCGCCTCACCGGCGCAGCGGTGTTGTGCGCTGGACGCCTGAACACGAAACGAAGCTGCAACGCGCTGAAGAGATGGGACGCTTCAACATGGGTTCTACGGTTATCCTGCTGAGTGCGCCTGGTGCCCTGAACTGGTCAGAAACGCTCGGACCGGGGAGTGTCGTGCAGATGGGGCAGTCCATCGGAACGCTGGTCTCAGAGGCGCAATCTCCGGCGAACCCGTGATCAGCCGCGTCCCTCTGCGCTGGCCATGGGATCGTAGCCGGCACGCATGAAACGCTGATGCAGCTGGCGGCGACGAACGCCCATGTTCCCGCCGTCGTAGAGTGGGAAGCACAGCGCGTCCTGAATCAGGCCCGATAGCGGCGACAGGTCGGTATAGCTGTCGACGCCAACCAGCCGCATCGCGTCATACACCACCTGCACGCATAGTTCCGACGCGTAGATCTTGGTCATGATGGCCAACTCATCGCTGCGTCGTTCGCTGTAATCAAGCTGATGACAGGCCTTCCAGGTGAGATAACGTGCGGCCTCGATACGCATCTTCAGATCGGCCAGCATGTAGCCAACATTTTGATGCTCGATAACCGGCACCGTTCCAGAGCGCTTGTCTCGCTTGGCAAATTCAAATGCGATGTCAAAGGCATGGCGCATGACCCCGGTACAGGCGGCGCCAATCAATGCTGCGGTCCATGAAAATGCGTGCTGGCAAATTGCCGCCCCGTCACCGGGCTTGCCCAGGATATTGCTGGCAGGCACGCGCACGTTGTTGAAGTGAATCCGCGGCGATACGACTGCACGGTGACCGGCGGTATCTAGATAACCGGCCATCTCCACTCCCGCCGTCTGCCCCGGAACAACGATGACAGCCAGTGATTCGGACGCGGGCTTGCTCAGATCGGTGCGACAAACCACTGTCAGCAGCTGAGCGCCCTTTCCATCCCAGCCACATCCGTTGGTGGTGTAGTGCTTTTGTCCGTTGATGACCCACTCATCGCCGTCGAGTGTCGCTGACGTCTGCACGCCGGCTGCAGGATCCGGCGAGTCAAAATTAGCGCCGCCGGTGACCTCGGTGAATGCAAAAGCAGCCAGCCGGTCTGCGGGCTGCGCCAGGATTTCGCCGATCCACTTCTTCTTCTGCTGAGAGGTGCCGAAACCCAGAATAGGCTCCATGCCCAATCCGGTCGCGAGCAGCGTGGTCGGCACATTGATATCCACGGCGCTGAGCTCTTCGGCGGCAAGTGCGAAATCCAGGGTTGCCATGCCGGTTCCGCCATATTCCTTGGGAAACAAGGCGGCGACAAACCCGGCCTCAGCCATCTGAGCGTAAATGGGGTGCGTCGCAAAAAATCGATCTTGTGGCAGCGCGATGGGCTTGATCATTTGCTCAACGCCGCTCAGCGCACCTTTTGCGAAGGCGCGGGCGCCCGCCTGCAGCGCTATTTGCTCCTCACTCAGAGAAAAATCCAGGGCCATGCGTGCTCTCCGGTTGCGTCGACCGCGGACGGGCTCGAGGATCGACCGTTCGCGCCGTGTGTCCTTCCCCAGAACCGAACGACTGATGGATACAAGGTTCAGGACTGAGTCTTCAGTCTGCCGCGGGAGCAAGCCTCCGCATAGTCAGGAACAACCCGCAGTGCCAGGACTTTGAGTCAGATCATGGAAGCAGACGGTTCGACGACGCGCTCGTGACCCCTGATCAAACGCCGTTCTTCAGTCAGCCTGACTGATCACGCGCTGGATTCGGAAACTTGGAAAATGGCAGGTAAAGGTGCTGCCCTGACCGTAAACACTTTCAATATCCAGACTGCCTTCATGACGCTGGAGCGCGTGCTTGACTATAGACAAGCCTAGTCCTGTACCTCCGCTAGCGCGAGAACGACCGATGTCTACGCGATAGAAGCGTTCTGTCAGTCGAGGAAGATCTTCCTCGGCAATACCGATGCCGCAGTCCTTCACCGAAAAATGAGCGCCCTCATCATCGGGCCACCACTTGATCTCAAGAGTTCCGCCATCCGGCGAGTAGCGAACAGCATTGGAGATCAGGTTGGAAAAGATGCTCTGCGCTTCGGTTTCGCGGCCGTACAGGTAAAGCTCCGTTTCAATTTCCACTTCAAATTGGTGGCGCCCTGCCGACAATGCGCGTGCTTCTTCAACCGCCCTGCGGATGCAGGTGGGCACGTCAATCTGCGCCTGCTGCGTTTCAATTTCGGATTCGAGTCGCGCCAGCTTGAGCATGTCCTTGATCAGCAGTTCCATGCGCGCAGCCTGTTGTCGCATTTCCTTGAGTGGTGCTGCCCAGGTCGCCAGCGGCCCCTCGCCCTGCGACTCAGGTTCAATCATGTCCAGATAACCTCGCAATACGGTCAGGGGCGTGCGCAGTTCATGTGAGGCGTTTGCGACAAAATCTCGACGCGCAGTCTCCAGCCTGCGGATTTCTGATACATCACGAACAATCATCAGGCGCTGTCCTTTGCCGTAGGGAATGATGCGCAGCGAAATGCGTATTTTGGGATTGACCGGTGACGGCACTTCCACCTCACCAAGGTACTCGCCGTCTGTGACATATTCGGTAAAGCTCGGGTGGCGGATCAGATTCGGAATGCGGATGCCCACATCGATTTTCCCGCGCAATCCGAGCAAGGCTTGGGCTGCCGTATTGAACCAGGCAATTTCTCCGCCCGAGCCAAGCACGACGGCGCCGTCGGGCAATGCTGCGGTCGATGCCTGAAATTCGGCCACGATGGATGCCAGCTTTTTCTTGCGCTTGCGATTGCTGCGCTGCATGTCCAGCAGGCTCTCGAATACCTCGCCCCAAATGCCTCCGGCTTCCGGCAACTCTTTTTTCTTGGGTGATTCCACCCAGAGTCGCAAGGCATACAGGTGGCGAACATTGATTACGAGGTAAATACTCAGGCCAGCCGCGTATCCTGCAATCGGGAAGCCGAGCAGCCAGCCGGTCAGGGTCGCAGTGGCGACCAGCAGTAGCAACTTGAGCAGCTCCCCCCGTACGGTGAGCTGCGCCGGACTATCCGCAACAAATCGTGCGATCGGAAAGGCTTCAAAGCCCGCACTGTCACCGGCCCGCGTCGTGTCGCGGGTCGAACCACTCACGTCAGAGTCGTTCTGAGAATCGATATCCAGTTCCTCGCACTGTCTGGATCATGGCATCAAAGCCATGCGGCTCAAGAGCCTTGCGCAGCCTGCGAATATGCACATCAACCGTGCGCTCCTCGACATAGATGTTCTGGCCCCAGACCCGATCGAGGACCTGTTCGCGTGTGTAGACACGTTCTGGGTGGCTGACAAAAAAGTGCAGGAGCCGGTACTCGGTCGGGCCCAGCTTGATGGCTTCGCCGCGGGCACTCACTCGCTGGCTCGCGTGATCAACCTCAAGACCGGCCACTTCCAGTCGCTCTTCTTCACCGCCAGGCGTACTGCGACGCAGAACAGCCTGAATACGGGCCATCAGCTCGGGGAAAGAAAAGGGCTTGGATACGTAATCGTCACAGCCAATATTGAGGCCCCGCACCTTGTCCTCTTCCTCTGCGCGAGCTGTCAGCATGATGATCGGAATGTCGCGAGTGGTGGCGCTGCTCTTGAGCTCGCGCGCCAGCTCAATGCCAGACACTCCGGGCATCATCCAGTCGAGCAGGATCAGATCTGGCCGATGGTCGGCAATCAATGTTCGAGCGTCAGCCGCATTGCCGGCCGCACTGACCTGATACTCCGACCGCTCAAGCGCAAACTTGACCATGTCCCTGATTGAATCTTCATCCTCGACGACGAGAATGGACTTATCTGAAATTCCCATACGCCAAGTCTATTTGGCCAATGTGTCGGAGATGTTACAGACTTGCAGCGCGCTGGCAATGGGCTTTGAGCGATTTGTCATTGCACTGAAACCTGCCCCGTCACCCGCGAATCAGGGCAGCGGCTCTATCGGCACTACAGGCGGCAATTCGGTTTTCACGCTGTAGCGAAGCGTGGCCAGGCCACACAACAATGACAGCGCGCCACAGACCAGCATCACCGAGGCCAGCGGAAGCGCGCTATGGCCCTCCAGAAGGCTGACAGCCAGGCCCGCCACCATGCCCGCGGTGTAGGTCAGTGAACCCAGCAAGGCGGACGCCGCCCCCGCTCGCCCACCCTGGGTGGCCATGGACAATGCACTCGTATTGGGACTGATGGCCCCCAGGCAGGACGCGTAACCAAAGAGTCCCACCAGAAGAAACGGTAGCGCCGCGTGATCAAACAGGCTCACACAGAACAGGATCAAGGCAAACACCAACGGCATCGCCACCGTGACCTTCAATAATTGCTCGGGCTGGTAACGGCGCAGCAAATAGCCATTGAACTGCGAAGCCGCAATCAGCCCGAATGCATTGGCGCCAAACACCAGCGCATAGGCCTGCTCCCCCAAACCGTAGAGGGTAATCAGCACAAACGGCGACCCGGCGATGTACGCGAACATACCGCCCATGGCAAATCCTGCACAGAGAGCCGGGAATATGAACCGCGCATCCATCACCACCTGCCAATAGGTCTGGATGACCTTGCTTGGCCGCAGGGATGTCACCAGATGATTCGGTCGCGTCTCCGGCATGGTGAACAAGGCCCACAGCATGCAAACCAGACCGAAGATCATTTGCACAACGAAGATGGCCTGCCAGCCGGTGACCAGCAGCATCGCACTGCCCAGCATTGGCGCCAGAATGGGTGCCACGCCCATGATCAGCATGACGGTGGAGATCGCACGCGCGGACTGGCGCACGTCGAGCCGGTCGCGGATGACGGCGCGAGCAATCACCAGGCCCGCACCGCCGCCGAGTGCCTGCACCAAACGCCAGAGCGTCAGGGCGTCCGCATTCTTGGCCAGCGCACAGCCTGCCGAACCCACACCGTAGATGAGCAAGCCCACCAGCAGCGGACCCCGGCGCCCCAGACGATCACTCAGGGGGCCATAGAGCAGCTGGCCGATGGAAAGCCCCAGTAAAAACACCGGCAGCGTTCGCTCGATGGCGCCACGGTCGGCCTCCAGCGCCAGCGCCATCGCCGGAAACGCTGGCAAGTACATGTCGATGGACAAGGGTGCGACCGCAATCAAGGCCCCCAACAGCATCAACCAGCCGGGAAATTTCTTCTCGCCCTCAGGCGTCGCGGTGCTCACCTGGATGCGGGAGGTTTCCTGTCAGCAAGCGCCTTGTCGATTTTCTCCCGGACATCGCGCGAACGCACACGGCCAGACAACTCCGCGACCACCGCTTTCATGTTGTCCGCGAATGGGGCCGCCAGGCGCCCGAAAATCAGCAGGCCATCCACAAGTCGCGCAGCCAACTGAGGATTGCTGCCGTCCAATGCTGCAATCTGGTCAGCCAGCAAGGCGTATCCACTGGCGTCCGCAGCATGAAAACCAAGGGGGTTTTCCCGCATGAAAACCCCCAGAACCGAGCGCACCCGGTTCGGATTGGGCACATAGTCTGAGTGCGCCAGCAGCGCCTGAATGCGCGTCAGCGGACGGGGCAGTTCTGCTCCTGCCTCCAGGGCAAACCACTTATCCAGCACAAGTCCATCGCCAGCAAAACGGCTGTGAAAATCGTCCATTGCCTGATCACGTTGCGGCGAAGCCTGGTCGCGCAGAGCATTCAAGCCGCCCATCGCCAGTGTCATGTTGTTTGATGACGAACGACTCAGTGCCATGTCGCGTACCCGTTCGATGCCGAGCCCTGCCAGATACCAGAGCGCCAGATTGGACAGACGCCGCCGCCCCTTGTTCTCAGGTGTCAGTTCCGCCGGGTCCCACTGCGACCAAACCGACAGCGGCCCCGTCAGGGCCTGGGCGATGTTCTGCCGGAGCGCGGCGCGAGCCACCGCGAGTTTCAATGGGTCCAGCGGTGCGATCTGTGATGACAGTTCGAAGTGTGAGGGAAGACTGAGCAATTCTGCGGTCAGCGCGTTATCGGCAGGTGGGTTTGCGGCAAGCGCCTGAAATGCTCGCAGCAACATTCGGTTGAACGGCCCGTCACTGCCAGCCGTACTCATGGATTCCGACAGTGCCTTGTGAACGAGGGTCTGCGCGGCTTGCCAGCGAACAAAGCCATCCGGCTCGTTGAGCACAATCAGCGACAGATCTTCCGGAACATACGCGTACTCCAGCTTCACCGGCGCTGAAAACCCGTGCAGGAAAGCAGGTACCGGCGCGCTCTGAATATCGGAAAAAACCAGTTCGGCGCGCTCTTCTTCCAGCAGGAAAAGGTCGTCACGCAACATCTTGCCGGCGTCGTCAGTACGCTCTAGCGCAATGCCATCGTCATTTCTCAAACCCAGAGCGATGGGAATCGGGAGCGCCTGCTTCTTGTCCTGATCCTGCGTTGGCGGCGTGTGCTGACTGAAGCTCAGCGTGTAGGTCTTCGCGACGCCGTCGTAATGGCCTTCCACCGTCACGTGCGGCGTTCCGGACTGCGAATACCAGAGACGAAAATCATCCAGCGATCTTCCGCCGCTACGCTCCAATGCAGCCACCAGATCCTCAACGGTAGCTGCGGAGCCATCATGCGTCTTCAGGTAGTCCTCCACCCCCTTAATGAAGGCCTGTTCGCCAATCAGCCCATACAACATCCGAAGAATTTCGGCGCCCTTTTCATAAACAGTCGCCGTGTAGAGGTTGTTGACCTCGGAGTAACTGTCTGGCCGCACCGGATGCGATGTTGGGCCGGCATCTTCTGGAAATTGCATTGCCCGCAACATGCGTACCTGGGATATCCGCGTGACATCGGGTGAGCCTTGATCCCCGGAAAAGCACTGGTCGCGAAAAACTGTAAGCCCTTCCTTGAGCGACAACTGGAACCAGTCACGACAGGTCACGCGATTGCCGGTCCAGTTATGGAAATACTCGTGGGCAATGACAGACTCGATACCATCGTAGTCATCATCTGTCGCTGTTTCTGGCGAGGCCAGCACGAATCGGGCGTTAAACAGATTGAGGCCCTTATTCTCCATGGCCCCCATGTTGAAATCGCGCGCCGCAACGACCATGTAGGTATCGAGATCATATTCCAGGCCATAGGTCGCCTCATCCCAGCACATGGCCTTTTGCAGCGACACCATTGCGTGTGGCACTCGATTCTCGTTGCCATGATCCACAAAGAAGTGAATCGCAACACGGCGTCCCGAGATAGTGATGTGCTCACCCTCAACCTTGGCCAGGTCCCCGGCCACCATGGCGAACAGGTAAGACGGTTTCGGATGTGGGTCTTCCCAGACCGCGTAATGACGCCCCCCACCAAGCGTCCCCGATTCGACGCAATCACCGTTGGCCAAGAGCACGGGGTACTGCGCCTCATCCGCCTCCATTCGCACGCGATAGGTGCTCAGTACGTCCGGGCGATCCAGCGAGTACGTGATTCGAGAAAAGCCCTGCGGCTCGCATTGGGTACACAGCATGGGTCCTGAGCGATACCAGCCCTCCAGCGCGGTATTGCTCTCCGGGTCCACCTCGGTCGTCACACTCAGCTCGAAGCGCTCCGGTACGCGCGGCAGGGTCAAGGATTCTTCACCTAACTGGTAATCATCTTTTCCGACCGACTTCCCATCAAGTTGAAGCTCCACGAGCGTCAGATGACGACCATTCAGGACCAGTGGTGCATTGGCGTCTGCATGCGCCGATCGCCTCAATTTCAGGCGTGCGACGACACAGGTGGTGGTTCCAATCTGTACGTCAAGATCAGTCCGCTCAAGCAAAAAATCGGGTGCTCTGTAATCTTTGCGATAAATCACGGAGAAGAAGATTCCTCGAATATCAGGTGAAAGTTGGGAACGACGGCTTACCGTACGATCAGTCAACACATTGTAGGTTGTCACCCATCATGCTGCGGGCTAGCATCGACGGACATCCTTCGATCCAGTCTTGGAGCAAACCATGAGTGCAGCAGACATTATCCGTAGTCTTCCCAATGCCTTCGACGCATCTGCTGCTGCGGGCACTGAATGCACGATCCAGTTCAACTGCTCCACGCCCATGCATGTGCGCATCAAGGATGGAAGCTGCACGACTGGTGAAGGCACCGCAGACGACGCAGATGTGGCGGCAACCATTGAAGATGAAGACCTTGTCGCTCTGCTCAAAGGCGAACTGAATGGCATGCAGGCCTTCATGACAGGAAAGCTCCAGGTTGAAGGAGATTTGATGCTGGCACAGCGCATGATGAGCTTCTTCGACGCCTCCAAGATCAGCTGATACCGCCGCAGCAGGACAACACCCTTGATTAATCAGACCCCGGATGAACACGTCCGGGGTTTTTCTTTGGTCAGCACCGATGAGGGTGCGCTCGGCCTTCAGGCCGAACACCGGCCCGAATGGAAGCCGGTGAGCGCTGACTGGCTCTCGAGCGAAATGAAGCGGCGAATTTCCGGGGGGCGGAAACAGTTGCTCAGTCGCGCAGTCGGTCTGCGCGCGAAGCCGGAGGCGCGCATCTTGGACGTGACCGGAGGTCTGGGGCGCGATGCCTTTACTCTGGCCGCCTTGGGCGCAAACATCACTCTGCTCGAGCGCCAACCGATGGTTGTGGCCTTACTGCGCGATGCACAACAGCGCGCACGCAACTGTACCGACGCCGCCATGGAACTGAGTGCAGATCGGGTTTGCATCATCGGCACTGATGCCATTGATTTTGATGTGCCACCAGACGAATACGACGCCATCTATATGGACCCCATGTATCCGTCGCATGGACGACGCTCGCTCCCGCAAAAAGAGATGCAGTTACTCAGAGAGCTGGCCGGTGACGATATCGACGCTGATGAGCTGCTGCGTTACCTGCTACCCAAGGCACCGCGAGTCGCAGTCAAGCGGCCCGCCAAAGCACCCTGCCTCGCCGGCATCGAGCCCGACGTTGTTCTACGCGGCACGCAGGCGCGTTACGACATTTATCTGCAGCGCAAGGTGCCCGAATAAGCACCGTTTGATTGATGCTTGCCCTGGCTCGAAAAAAGGGCGACCCATAGGCCGCCCCTTTGTCCAGCTTCAAAGCAAAATCATTTTGCGACGTTCACAACCTGCATCTGGGTGAACTCGGCAAGACCTTCCTCCGAAAACTCCACGCCAATACCTGACTGCTTGGCGCCACCAAACGGAATGTTCGGACCGAGGTCAAGATGCTTATTGACCCATGCCGTACCGCTTTCCAGACGCGCTGCGATCTGCGTCGCACGCTTGGCATCCTTGCTCCAGACCGATCCACCTAAGCCATAGCTCGAGGAATTGGCACGCGCCAGAGCATCTTCCGGATCGCTGTACTTGATCACGGGCAGGATGGGGCCGAACTGCTCTTCGTCCACGATGCGGTCGCCATCGGTCACGTCGCGCACAATGGTAGGCCGGATGAAGTAGCCGCCATCTTCCGTGACTTCGCCGCCGATCACGATCTTGCCGGCACTGCGGGTCTCTTCCAGCATGCCCTTCACTTTTTCGAACTGCATCTTGTTCTGGATGGGGCCCAGCGTCGTGCCTTCGGCAAGACCGTCACCCATCACAGCAGCCTGAGCGTGCTTGGACAGCTCATCCACCATTTCGTCATAGATGGACTCATGCACGTACAGGCGCTTGATCGCCAGGCAGACCTGACCGTTGTTCGCAAATGCACCGCCAAACAGCGCTGCAGCGGTTTCCTTGGGGTCAACGTCATCCAGAACGATGGCCGCATCATTGCCGCCCAGTTCCAGCGTGACGCGCTTGATGGTATCCGAGGCACTGGCCATGACTTTCTTGCCGGTGGCTGTTGACCCGGTGAACGAGACTTTACGAACGTCCGGATGTGCAGTCAGCGTCGCGCCCAGATCGTTCTGGTCGGTAATCACGTTGAGAACACCAGCCGGCAGGATGTCGTTGCAGATCTTGCCCAGCATCAGGGTTGTCAGCGGCGTGGTCGGTGCGGGCTTGACCACCATGGTGTTGCCGGTCAGCAGCGCCGGACCAATCTTGCCGCAGGCCAGCAGGATCGGGAAGTTCCAGGGAATGATCGCGGCAACAACGCCCAGCGGCTTGCGGTGAGATTCGACGCGGCGCACTTCGCTGTCTTCGATCACCTTTGGCGGGGTTTCCAGAGTGGCGAAGTAGCGGATGAACGCGGCCGCACCACCGATCTCTTCCATGGCTTCCTTGGTCGGCTTGCCTTGTTCCTGAGTCAGCTGCTTGGCCAGTTCGGCGATGTTGCCTTCCATTGCATCGGCAATTTTGCCGAGCGCTGCGCGACGCTCTTCGACCGGGGTGTTGGCCCAGCCCTTAAACGCTGCCTTTGCAGCAGCAACAGCCTCATTGGCCTGCTCTACATTTGCCCTCGGGCAGGTGGTCAAGACCTTGCCGGTTGCGGGGTTAATGACTTCCATGCTCGAAGCGCCATCAACCAGTTTTCCACCAATAACTAACTTGTAATCACTCATTTAAAAATCCTCCGTGATGCTTTTTATACCACTTTGAATAAAACTCTGACAAGGACTCAAGCCCGAACGCTCGGGCGTGAAGAAACCGCACCATACCAGCGCTTTGTACGTTCGTGTGAGTCCGGAATTTCCATCTTCACCCAGCCAAAAAAATCAACCACACAAAGGCCGGTTATGTCGGCAAAACTGAATTGGTTCCCTGCAATAAACTCGCTTTCCTTGAGCATTGCCTCGAGACGCTCATAAAAGCGTTGGATGCCGATGGCTCCCCGCTCCGCAAGTGCTTGAATGGCCGGCACCCCGCTCACACCCGGCGTACCGCGACTGGCGAAGGCCGGGTTGGAGTTGCGAAAGACCTCAGCACCGGGAATGAACCCGTCGGTCTCGATGGCGCGGGTTCTGGAGTCAATCAAGGCCCGGCTGCGCGCATCGTGACCCATCAGGCAGGGTTCACTCGGATAAAGCTCCTCAAGATAGCGACAGATGGAGAAGGACTCATCCAGACAGGTCCCGTCATCCAGGATCAGGGACGGCACCAGACCTCGTGGATTAATTGCCAGATATTCTGGCTTCAGGTTTTCTCCACCCATCAGATCCACCTGAATGGTGTCGAGCTTGATGCCCTTTTCAGCAAGGAAGATGCAAACCCGGCGAGGGCTCGGCGCACCCGTGCAGTCATAAAACTTCATATTCAAATGACCTCGATCAACTCAGGAACCCTTCATCCTGCACAAGTGGGGCTGTGGACGCACTAAGGGTATTCCCTATTGGGGCCCGACGTTCTCGCGTGGCAGGACACTGGTTACTCGACATTACGCTGTGCTTCAGCTTCTTCGCGGCCACGCTGCCGGCGCTCTGCCTCCTCGCGCGCCTCCTCCACATGCATCATTACGTCTTCCACGTCTGCCGTCTCATCACTGAACTCAAAGTGCCCGGTCAGCACCGATTCCGGCTCCAGATCTGCGTTCTGATACAGCTTCCAGATTTCGCGGGCATATTCCTTTTCAAGCAGTTCCGGCGCAAAACGGCCGAAATAACTGGCCATGTTGCCGACGTCACGCTGCAGCATCGCAAACGCACTGTTGTTGCTTGCTGCCTCGACCGCCTGAGGCAGGTCGATCACGACCGGCCCATCAGCATCGAGCAACACGTTGTATTCGGACAGATCGCCGTGAATCAGGCCGCTGCAGAGCATGTAGACAATCTGGCGCATCATGAATTCGTGATACTCCAGCGCCAGCTCCTTGCTGAGCGAAACTTCGTTCAACCGCGGCGCTGGCAGGCCATCTTCGTCGGCAATCAGTTCCATCAGCAGCACACCGCTGAAATAACCCGTCGGCTGCGGCACGCGCACACCGGCCCTGACCAAACGGTAGAGCGCGTCAACCTCAGCGTTCTTCCAGGCTTCCTCGCTTTGCTTACGGCCGTGATGGCCGCGCCCCCCTGCCCTTTGATCACGGCTGCGGCGGGCCTTACGACCCTCCTGATACTGGGCCAGCTTCTGAAAACCCCGCTGGTTGGCTTCCTTGTAGACCTTGGCGCAACGCAGGTTCCCGCCGCTTTCCACCAGATAAACGGAAGCCTCCTTGCCACTCTTGAGAGAACGAACGACACGGTCGACAACGCCTTCGTCGATCAGTGGCTGCAGGCCGGGAGGGACTTTCATGACAAGGAGCGCAAGGTGAACTTCAGGTGCAAGCGGAGCGACAGTTTAGACGCAGAGCTATGCAGTTCGCCGATGCGACCGATGCGAGCAGGGCGCCGATCCTCGAAAATATCCAAACAGGCAACCTCTATAGATCAATGGCGATTCATATGGAGAAACCCAGCCAGCTTATGGGTCATCTACCCAACAAGCCAGCCGGGCGGCACCTCAACGATCACGATTGTGGCAGTTGTCGCTTGTTCATAGAGCTGAGGTTGAATCGTCTATTGATCAGCATGCTCATTGGAACAAGATACGGGCACCAATTGTCGCCGTGACGAGATCTGCTTCAGCGTTGAAATCATCTTCAAGGTAGTAGCTTTGGATACCACCGACCAGGGCAAATGTTTGGTTGAACTGATATCCCAACGTTGCATCAAACGTACCGCCATCAACGTCATCAAATTTAACCAGACCGAGTTCAACACTCCACAGAAACGGACTTTCCGTATTGCCTCGAATCCCAAACGATACGACGTACCCCGAATCGTCAGCACTTTCACCATCTACTTCAATATCTAGCCGCCCATATTCCAAGGCACCAAACATGAAAGTGGATCCAACTACTCCGCCTCCACCTAGTCCGGCCCTAAGCACACTGGCATCTACGTCCACATTGACATCTATACCGTTTACTTCGACCTCGTCCGAAGACAGATCAAGATAGCTCGCCCTTAAAAAAATCTGCTCACTCAAACCTGCTTCACCACGAAACTGAAAACCTGAATTCTCGATCTCGATTTCGTCAGGACCATCCTCGAACTCTAATGAGCCCGCAGCCAGGCGCAGGTCAATATTCCCCGCAGAGAAGACGTTCGAACTTCCCAGCAGGAGTAGCATGCCCCCAAGAACTCTCTTCATTTATCTCGCTCCGATTCGATTATTTATTTGCCTCGTTTCAGGTCCCGACCACGCCGCAACGCAATACGCAGATGGACCCTGGAGCGGATCATAACCAAATTGCTGGAAAAGCCATGACGGCCCACCGAGGACTGGATTCTGGGCACCCCGCTGCGGCCCAGGCACCCAATTCAGGACTAAGAGCGCAAGGGAAATATCAGCTGCAATCGGAGCGGCCATTTAGAGGCAGAGCTATGCAAGGGCCTTGCTCAGGTGTATGAAGCAGCATGTCGAACATCATCCGGCATAGCGTGACTCCATTGATGATGCGTTTCACAACCGGAAGATGTTATGGCCAAGGGCATGGATGCAAAGAAGAATGAGAAGAAGAAACCCGCCAAGACGATGAAGGAGAAAAAAGCTGCAAAGAAGGAGAAAAAAGCCAAATAGAGCGGCCTGCTGAATCCCTGGACCACGACTCTCATCGCTCGCGGCCCGGGGACTCTGCCACATCCGGCCATCACAATCTGGCTATGCCTTGCCCGCTAATTGGGCGACGATGGCCGGGTTTTCCAGCGTCGAGATGTCCTGAGTGATTTCTTCACCCTTGGCAATCGAGCGCAGCAGTCGTCGCATGATCTTGCCGCTGCGCGTTTTGGGAAGGTTATCCGCAAAGCGGATTTCGTCCGGCTTGGCCAGAGCGCCAATTTCCTTGGCCACATGCGCCCGAAGCGCCTGGGTCAGTTCCTCGGCGTCCTTGCCTTCAGGCCGATCGCCACTGCAGGTTACAAATGCGAACACGCTCTCGCCCTTGACCTCGTGCGGACGCCCCACCACGGCGGCTTCTGCCACGCGCGGATGTGACACCAGTGCACTTTCAATTTCCATGGTGCCGAGGCGATGGCCGGACACATTCAGTACATCGTCAATCCGGCCCATGATCCAGTAATAGCCGTCCTTGTCGCGATGCGTGGAATCACCCGCCACGTAGTACTTGTTATTGAACTGCGCCCAATAGGTGTCGATATAGCGCTGGTTGTCGCCCCAGATCGTGCGGAGCATGGACGGCCAGGGTTTGGTCACCACCAGATAACCGCCAGCCTCAACTGAATCAATCAGTTCGCCGGCTTCATCCACCACCTCTACGCTGATGCCCGGCAAGGGTCGCGTGCAAGAACCGGGCTTGGTCGGTGTGGCGCCGGGGATTGGGCTCATCATGATGGCGCCGGTTTCGGTCTGCCACCAGGTATCCACGATGGGCAGGCGCTCCTTGCCGATTACGCGGTGGTACCACATCCAGGCTTCCGGATTGATCGGCTCGCCAACGCTGCCAAGCAGCCGAAGCTTGGACAGGTCGTACTTATTCGGCCATTCCTCGCCCAGCTTCATCAGGGCGCGGATCGCGGTAGGCGCGGTATAGAAGATGCTGACGCCATGCTCCTGACAGATTTTCCAGAAGCGGCCTGCATCTGGCACCGTGGGCGCGCCTTCATAGATTAGGATCGTGGCCCCGTTGGACAGAGGCCCATAGGTCACATAGCTATGGCCCGTGACCCAACCCACGTCCGCCGTACACCAGAACACATCTGAATCCTGCAGATCAAAGACCCACTGGCAGCTCATATGCACGCCCAGCAGATAACCGCCGGTGGAATGCTGAATGCCCTTGGGCTGACCTGTGGAGCCAGAGGTATAGAGCAGGAACAGTGGGTGCTCGGCCTCAACCCACTCAGGCTCGCATTGGTCTGACTGCGTGGCCAGTAGTTCGTGCCACCAGATATCACGGCCCGCTTCAAAACCGACCTCGTGGCCGGTTCGCTGATAAACCACGACCTTTTCCAGCGATTTGCAGCCAGAAGACAGGGCATCGTCCACGGCTTGCTTCAATTCGATGGTGTTTCCGCCACGCGTGCCACCGTCGGCCGTGATAGCGAGCTTGGCACCTGCCCCCTCAATGCGGTCGCGCAAGGCAGAAGACGAAAATCCGCCGAAAACCACGGAATGAATGGCGCCGATCCGCGCGCAGGCCTGCATGGCAATGACCGCTTCAGGCGTGTGCGGCATGTAGATGATCACGCGATCACCCGGGCCCACACCCAGCGACTTCAATCCATTGGAAAGCTTGCAGACCTCGGCATGGAGCTCACGATAGGTCCAATTGCGCGCATCACCCTTCTCACCTTCAAATCGAATGGCGATCTTGTCACCGCGCTCGCCCAGGTGCCGGTCCAGACAATTAACCGATACATTGGTCTTGCCATCATGAAACCAGCGGTAGTTCGGGGCCTTACTGTCGTCCAACACCGTGCGAAAAGGTGTTTGCCAGGCAATGTGCTTACGGCCAAGGTCTCCCCAGAAAGCCACAGGATCCTTCTCTGCGAGCGCATGAAGGGCAGCAAGTGCATCCGCATCGAGCCTGGCCTTGGACGAGAACTCCGACCGTGGTGGAAAAAGCCGTTGTTCGTCCAGCACGGTGTCAATATTGCTCATAAGCGCTCTCCTCAGGGCGATTCGAATTCTTGGACCCACATTGTGGCCTGCATACCGGGCTGGTTTCATCACCCATAGGGGTAGGCCTCCAAAGTGCAGGCCGGCAAAGTCGGACAGTACCCGCCCCGAATGTCGATAATGGCGCATGCACTATCGTCATCATTTTCACGCGGGCAACTTCGCCGACGTTTTCAAACATGTCCTGCTGACGGGCCTGCTCACTGCGCTGAGTCGCAAGGAAAAGCCCTTTCTGTATCTGGACACCCATGCCGGGGCCGGGGTCTACGACCTGAATTCGGCGGAAGCGCTGCGCTCAGCCGAAGCCGCTGCGGGTGTCAGTCAACTCATGGAACAGACCGCGCCGCCAGAGTGGACCGCACGCTATCTGGCGCTGGTCAGCTTGCTGGAATCTACCCGCGCCATAAGAAAACCCTATCCCGGCTCTCCTGCGCTGGCTGCCAAACTGCTGCGTGAAGGTGATCGTCTGGTCTGCTGCGAAAATCAGGAAGGCGTTGCCGAGCAACTACGCTACACGGTTCCCAACGCAGCCATTCACGTGCGCAGCGGATACGAGTCGCACGGATTCCTGCCGCCACCGGAAAAGCGCGGCCTGGTCCTGATGGACCCGCCCTTTGAGGATCGCAGGGAATTCTCGATGCTGGAAGAATACCTGAAGAAGTCACTCGCACGCTGGTCAAACGGCATCTTTGCCATATGGTATCCGGTCAAGCAGGCACATGACCCCGAACGCTTTGTTCGTCGGGTCAGAGCTTTCGCCCATGGCGATGTACTGGAATGCACGATTGACACCGGCGCACGCAGTCAGGGCCAGATGCATGCCTGCGGCATGCTGATCATCCACCCGCCCTTTGGATTCGAAACACAGGCCAGAACCGAACTCGGCTGGCTGACAACCCGTCTGGCGCAAGGGCCACGACCTGTTTTCTCGGTTGAACTGCGTCAACCCTGATGGAGTCAGAAGAATCGTGAGTACTCAAACACTGCATGACGGCGAGTTCCTCAAGCTCAAACGTGAGCGCCACTGGGAATACGTTCAGCGTCAGAAATCGACCGGCGCCGGTTTCATCGTGGCCATGACCGACCAGGATGAGCTGGTATTAGTCGAGCAATACCGGATTCCGCTGGGCAAGCGGGTTATCGAACTGCCGGCCGGCATCATTGGTGACAGCGACGACACACGCGAAGAGTCTGCCGAGGCCTCCGCACTGCGTGAGCTTGAAGAAGAGACCGGGTTTCGCGGTAAGCATACCCAGCGGCTCTGTAGTGGACCCGTGGCCGCCGGCATGACCAATGAAATGGGCTATTTCACTCGTGTCTCGGGCCTTCAGCGCATCGGTGAAGGCGGCGGTGTGGACGGTGAAGACATCACCGTGCATGTTGTCCCGCTCAGCCGCCTGTTGCCCTGGATGGAACAGCAACGCCAGAAAGGTCTGCTGGTAGACCCGCGCATCTACATTGCCCTCTACTTTCTACAGAACCCGACCTCCTCCGACCTCTCATGAATCTGAAAACTCGTAGCGCCCCCCGTTCATTGTCAGGCCTGGCGATCATGGCCGGGTTCGCGGGCTCGCTGTTCTGCACCAGTGTGACGGCGGCTGATCTTTCCAGCGGCATCGACAAGCACAATTTTGATCCGGCGGTACGCGCCCAGGACGATCTGTATCGAGCGGTCAACGGCGCATGGTTGGCGCGCACCAGAATTCCTGCAGACAAATCGAACTTCGGCAGCTTCACTGTATTGGCCGATGAGGCGGAGAAGCAACTGCATAGCATTGTCGAGGAACTGGCAGCAGACCAGCAGAAAGCCGACGGCAGCAATGAGCAGAAAGTTGGCGACTATTACGCCAGTTTCATGGACAAGGATCATATCGACGCACTTGGGCTCAAGCCGATTGAGCCGGAACTGCAAAAGATCCGCGCAATCTCTACGTACGCCGAGATTCCGCTGCACATGGCCCGTCTGGTCCGTGCCGGGATCAACGTTCCCCTGCTGCCCTACGTGCATCAGGATGCCAAGGACGCGACCCAGTATGCGGGTGACTTCTATCAGGGCGGCCTGTCCCTGCCCGACCGCGATTTCTATCTGATCCAGGACGAAAAATTCCGCGGCATCCGCAGCTCATTCGTCGATCATGTCCGCGCAATGTGGGAACTTGCCCAGTTGCCTGATGCGGCAACTGCGGCTTCCGATGTTTTGGCCATGGAAACCGAGATTGCGCGCGTCCAGTGGGACAAGCTCGATCGGCGCGACCCCATCAAGCGTTATAACCCCTATCCGGTTGGCGAGCTAGGCAAGCTGGCGCCCCAGTTGCAGTGGTCGCAGTATCTTGAGGCGCTGGGCTTTGATGGCTTGCCGGTGATCCTGATCAGTCAGCCAACTTATGTGCGTGCGCTTGGCCAGCTTGTCGAACAGCAGCCGCTTTCGCGCTGGAAAGCCTATTTGCAATGGCGCGTGATCAACGGGTTTTCCAGTCACCTGCCCAGCCCGTTTGTAGACGAGAGTTTTGCGTTCTTCGGCAAGCGTCTCAATGGCGTCGAAGAGATTCAGCCGCGCTGGAAACGCGGCGTCGGCGCTGTAGAAAGCGCGCTGGGCGAGGCCGTGGGGCAGATCTACGTTGAACGTCACTTCCCACCGCAAAACAAGGCGCGCATGGAAGCCATGGTCAAGAATCTGATCGAGGCTTATGGACTGGCCATTGATGAGCTGTCATGGATGGGACCGGAGACCAACAAGGCGGCGCGGGAAAAGCTGGCCAAGTTCAGCTACAAGATCGGCTATCCCGATCATTGGCGCGACTATTCCGCGCTGACCATCGTCCCAGGTGATGCCGTTGGCAATCTCAGGCGGGCGGCCGAGTTCGAGTATGAGCGCGATCTCAACAAACTGGGCAAACCCATCGACCGGAACGAGTGGAGCATTCCGCCACAAACCGTGAATGCCTACTACAACCCGGAAAAGAATGAGATCGTCTTTCCCGCGGCGATCCTGCAACCTCCTTTCTTCAACGTTGAAGCTGAAGACGCAGTCAATTACGGCGCCATCGGCGGAGTCATCGGCCATGAAATCAGCCATGGTTTTGATGACCGCGGTTCGCAGTACGACGGCGACGGCAATCTGCGCATGTGGTGGACGCCGGAAGACCGCGCGCGCTTCGATGCGCTTGGCAAGCGACTGGCAGATCAGTTCAGTGCCTACGAACCCATCAAGGGTCGTCATATCAACGGCGAGTTCACACTCGGCGAGAATATCGCCGACCTCGGCGGTGTCACCATTGCCCACCGGGCCTATCACTTGTCATTGGGCGACGCTGAGGCGCCGGTCATCGATGGCCTGAGTGCGGATCAGCGATTGTTCATGGGCTGGGCGCAGGTCTGGAGGCGGCTGTACCGGGAAGAAAATCTCCTCAACCGACTCCGAACCGACCCGCATGCGCCCAGCGAATACCGCACCAATGGGGTCGTGATCAACATTCCGGAATTCCAGCACGCGTTTGAGGTCGGCCCTGGCGACAAGCTCCATTCCACCGAGAAGTCCCGCATCAAGATCTGGTAAGGCCGCAGACAATGGCCTGCCAATTCAATTAGAGATGCAATTGCGGCATTCGCCGTCAATTCTGAGTCCCACTCACCCACCCCCCTCCTGATCCTGTACTGACATGGCCAAGAAGATTGCACCGATGCTCGCCGAATTCCTCAAGCAGGAGAGCGCCGGTGGCGTGGTTCTGATGTTTGCCGCCGTGCTGGGTCTGCTCGCCGCCAACAGCGGTCTGTCCAGCAGCTACCAGGCCTTCCTGGATATGCCCTTCACAGTGAGTCTGGGTGACGTCGGAGTCAGCAAGGCCTTGTTGCTGTGGATCAACGACGGCTTGATGGCGTTGTTCTTTTTCGTCGTCGGACTGGAAGTAAAGCGCGAAGTCCTCGAAGGCCAGCTCTCAAGTTGGCGCCAATGCGCCTTGCCGCTTTTTGCGGCCACTGGCGGCATGGCCCTGCCCGCGCTGGTTTTCCTGGGCATCAACTACGACACGCCCGAAAACCTGTCTGGTTGGGCGATTCCTGCGGCAACAGATATCGCCTTCGCACTAGGCGTACTGGCCCTGCTGGGTAATCGGGTGCCCTACGCACTCAAAGCATTGTTGCTTGCGATTGCGGTCATCGATGATATCGGCGCCATCGTCATCATTGCGCTGTTCTATTCCAAGTCCATTGACTGGAACCTGCTCTGGGCCGCACTGGGCGTCTTGTTCGTGATGGCGATGCTGGGCCGGGCGCGCGTCGCACAAAGCTGGCCCTATGTCATTCTGGGTCTGGTGCTATGGCTGCTGGTACTCAAGTCCGGAGTACATGCAACGCTGGCTGGCGTCGCGGCGGCGTTGACCATTCCCATGACCTCACGGGACAAGCGCCCGCTGGAGGACATGGAGCATGCGCTGCATCCTTGGGTCGCCTTCATGGTCGTTCCCGTCTTTGCATTTGCCAACGCGGGGGTCAGTCTGTCTGGGATTGAACTCGCGGCTTTTGCAGCACCTTTACCACTGGGCATTGCGGCCGGCCTCGTCATCGGCAAACAACTGGGCATTTTTGGATTTGCCTGGATGGCGGTGAAGCTGCGCCTCGCGAGCCTGCCACAGGACGTTAGCTGGGCGCATGTTCACGGTCTTTCCCTGATTGCGGGCATCGGTTTCACCATGAGTCTGTTCATCGGCAATCTGGCATTTGCGGATGCTGAACAGATTGACGCGGTCAAGCTGGGCGTCTTGACCGGTTCCCTGATCGCGGCTATAGCCGGCATCTGGCTTCTTTCCCGCATTGCCAAAAGGGACAAAGCCGAAAAATGATTCCCGCCATCGGCGGTGTCATCCTCGGACTGATTGCGCTGGTCGTCGGCGGCGAGTGGCTGATCCGCGGCGCTGTGCGATTGGCCGAACGCATCGGCGTCAGCCCTTTGATGATCGGCATTGTCATCGTCGGCTGTGGCACCTCACTGCCTGAATTAGTGGCCTGTGTGGAAGCCGCGTTGCTGGGAGCACCGGACATCGCATGGGGTAATGTTGCCGGCTCCAACATTGCAAATGTCCTGCTGATCCTGGGCGCGGTGGCACTGATCAATCCTTTGCGGCTCGGAGCTGACAACGGGCTTCGTGATCCACTGGTTGGGTTGGCGGCATCCGCTTTTCTGCTTGCCGCGTGCATCATGGGCTGGGCGCATTGGTTGCTCGGAGGCGCGATGCTTGCAGCATTGGCTGTCTACATCGCCTGGTGCTACCAACAGGAGAAAGCGATCGCTCCGGCGGTCCTGCACAACGCTCCGCATGATCGCGCAGAGTTACATGAACTGGCCGACCGCGGACTGCATGGAACGCCCGGCGCACTCTGGCAACCGGTGTTGCTGACCCTTGTCGGACTCACGCTGCTGCTGGGCGGCGGCAAACTTCTGGTCGGCGGCGCTATCGACATCGCCCGAATCGTCGGCCTCAGTGAAACCCTTCTGGGCCTGACTGTAGTTGCCATCGGAACTTCCCTGCCAGAACTCGCCACGGCCCTGATCGCCGCCCGAAAGGGAGAAACCGCGCTCGCCTTCGGCAGTGTGGTCGGTTCCAACATCTACAATATCCTCGGCATTGGCGGCGCAACGATGCTGATCGCTCCGGGCGCGATTCCGGGCAATTTGTGGCCCGCCAGCCTGGGCATGTTGCTGGCCAGCGCGGCCCTTCTGGTTATCGTGGCGAGCCTGCTGCGCGGCATCGGCCGCTTGATCGGTGCCGGCCTGCTGCTGTCTTATATGTCGTATCTGATCTATCTCGCTGTAAATATCTGATTGAGGGCATCACCCATGCATGACACTCCGGCACCTTCCGTCGACGCCAAAACTGCGCTTTCTCCTGACGAGGCTCTGCAACTGCTGATCGAAGGCAACCAGAATTTCACGGACGATGTGCCAACTTCGCAGCCAGTGGGCAGAGCACGCAGATTGGAAATCGCCCAGGGACAGGCGCCCTTTGCCGCTTACGTCACTTGTTCAGATAGCCGGGTCTCACCTGAAATTCTGTTTGGCCGAGGTCTTGGAGAGCTGTTCATCGTGCGCAATGCAGGCAACACCGTAGACACGGTGGCGCTGGGCTCCATCGAATTTGCCGTTGCCCAGCTCGGCGTTCCGCTGGTTGTTGTCATGGGCCACGAAAATTGCGGAGCGGTATCAGCGGCCAAGGCCGTCGTCGACGACAATACCCATTTCCCCGGCAACATTGGAAAGATGATTGAGCCGATCATTCCGGCTGTTCTGGACGTGCGCGGCCAGACGGGCGATGGATTATCCAATGCCGTCCACGCCAACGTCAGGCGCGTTGTCAGGCAACTGCGCACCAGCAGTGACCCGCTTCTGCTGGAGCCTCAATCCTCCGGCCGGCTCAAGGTCGTCGGCGCCTACTATCATCTGCATACCGGCGTCGTGGACTTTTTCGATCGGCCTTGAGCCCTGATTGCAGCACCGCTGCGAGCCTCTGAGACAATCTAATCGAGAATCGGTGCAGGGTCCCGCTTCCAGCCGAAACGGGCAAAACTGATGCGGCCTGAGGCAGCGAACTCGATGCCTTCTGCCAGCAACCGGGCCTTTTGTTCGAGGTAAGCCGCACTCGATTTCGGCAAGGCGATACAACCCTGCGCATTGACCACCCGGTGCCAGGGCAACCGGGCTTTGGGCCCAGCATCAGACAGCGCACGGCCCACCATCCGCGCCCTACCCGGCAAACCCGCTGCGTAGGCAACCTGCGCATAGCTCGCGACTTTGCCTCGGGGAATTTTTCGCACCACCGAGCAGATCAAGGGATAGGCGACATCAGCGGTGACGGACCTCGCTTTCAAATCACCTGCCTCGTTGCTTAGCCGTCGCCTTTGGTGGACGCCGTCAGGCTACCCGAACGAATATGCAGGTCTCGTTGCGGGAACGGAATCTCGATTTCGCTGCGGCGCAGTTCTGTTTCCAGTGCCCAAAGAAACTGCGCCTTGGTCTTGCCCGGTGCCTTCACCAGTTTCGGCCCCACCCAGACCACCAGTTCAAAATCCAGACTGCTGTCACCAAAGCCCACCAGCCACACATCGGCCGGATGCGCCGCGTCGATCACGCAGCCTTCCACCGTTGCTGCTGCTGTGAGACCGGCCTGCTTCACCAATTCCTTGTCAGTGCCGTAGGCAACGCCAAAAGGTACGTGCACCCGGCGCAGGTTCTCGTTGAAAGTCCAGTTGGTTACGCGACCGTTAATGAACTCGCTGTTGGGCACGATCACGTCTTCCAGATCATTGGTGGTCACGCGCGTGTAGCGAATATTGATCTCCGAAACCTTGCCCATGACGCCGGACTGAAGATCCACAAAGTCACCGACCTTGAGCGTCTGCTCCAGTAACAACACGATGCCCGAGATGAAATTGGCCACGATGTTCTGCAGGCCAAAACCAATGCCGACGCCGATGGCGCCACCAATCAAGGCCAGGTTGGACAAGTTGAGCCCCACGTAGTCCAGCCCGACCATGATCACTACCACCCACACGATGTAGCTGACGATCCTGCTCAGGGCATAGACCGCACTTTCCGTCAGGGAAACGCGCCGTCCCGGCCGCGTGAGGCGCTTCAAAGCCCGCTCAATCAGCTTGACGACCAGAAAGGCCACCATCAGCAGCAACAATAGACCGGCCACCTTGCCCAGGGTGAGCGGGGTTTCGCTGATGGTGATCAGCGGCGCATTCAAAATTTCTTCAACACGCGATATCCAGTTCGGCATCTCAGTTCCTGACGTCTGTTGGCCTTGCGTAATTCAATTCAATTTGTCGGGTGCCCGGCTCAAGGGTAGGCAAGTTGTAGCTGGGCCAGTACGGCATCATCGCGGTAACCGCCAAGGCCGGTGAACGAGGCCTTGTCACGCCCGGCGATGACGTAATTCATCTGCAGTCTCAGGCTCACAGGGCCCCTGATCACCGGCCAATAATTAAAGCCCAGATACGTGTTGCTGAGATCAGTATCGGTCGATTCAGCAAGGCGGCTTTGTGCGTCGTAGTGGCGCAGCACCGCTTCCCATTGCGGGCTGATCCGATAACCGATGTGCGCATAGCCAACATCCTGTTCGCGATCAGCCGTCCCGAGAAGATTCTTGCCGCTGATCCATTCCGCCTTGAATGTGGCCTGCCTCAGCTTCACTACGCCGCCAAAATCGTAGACTTGGTAATCCGCTGTGGAGATGCCCCCGGCGTCTTCGCTGCCGCCGACAGAGGCTTCGAGATGAAGCATTGGTCGATCCAGCATGACGCGAGCAGCATAGGCATTGGACTCCCCCGACTGATCGTTCGCATGCCGGGTTGCGCCGGAACGCCCGGCGGGATTGAACACGCCAATATCGAAGCCCAACCCGGAACCAAGGTTTCGCGCACTCAACATCAGGCCCGGATCACGCTCCAACACCAGTGGTTTCTCAAGGCCGCGTTTGGTGATATCCAGGCGATGGCCCGGCGTATTGAAATCCATGCCAACAGGCGTCTTGAACTGGCCCAGCTTCAACGAGAACCGGGGGTCAAACTGCCAGCCGACATAGACATCCTTGATCACATTGGTCAGTGTTCCGGGGCTGCGATCACCTGCATCATCGACGGCAAAATCCATCAGAATCCCACCGAACAGCGCACCGTCCTGATATTGAACACCCGCCCGTACACGGTCTGCATCAAAGTCGATGCCACCGGAGTTCTTCAGACTTTCCGCTGTAAATTGAGCGTAGGCAATGGGTTTCCAAGGCGCTGGTGGATCAGCCACCGCCTTCACGCTGCAACACCAGCATGCGCTCAGGCTTGCCGCAAGCAGCGCCGACTTCAGGCTCGATGGCCGCCAAGGCTGGGGCCGGATCATTGTCCAGCGCGCTCCGCGTCCTCATTCATCTCGATGACCAGCAGAGTGTCCCCTTCCTGTACGACGGAGGTGTCGCCCTCCCAGAAACCCACTGTCTGATCGCCCCGCAAGACACGCACCACCAGGCCGGGTTCGATATCTCGCATGCGTTTGCCAACTTCGCGTTCTCCGGCCTTGCGTTCCAGCAGGCGTACCCGCCCGCCGGAGCACATCAGGTCGCTGACGTAATCCGAGATGTGCGAAGACTTTACCGAGTCGGCCATCAGGTAGCCGCCCACCATGGAAGGCGACACCACCGCATTGGCCCCAGCCTGGCGGATCAGCTTCACGTTCTGGCCCTCAGCGACACAAGCGATGATACGAACTACCGGATCCAGCTGGCGGATGGTCAGTACCGTGAGGACGGCTGCATCGTCTCGGCCCAGGCACACCAGGACTGCGCGCGCGCGATGAATGCTCACCGATTCCAGATCTTCTTCCAAAGTGGCATCTGCCAGAAAGCCGACATGGCCCTCGTCAGCCGCAAGCTTGAGTCGATTGCTGTCCCGATCAATGACCACAATCTGGTTCGCAGGCGTGCCACGCGCGACTGCTTCCAGTGATGCACTGTGACCGCTATGGCCGTAGCCGCAAATCAGCAGATGCCCATCCAGATCTTTCTGCATTCTCGTCATGCGACGGTTCTCCAACCAACGCTGTAGTACCAATTCATAAGCAGTCCCCAGAAAAACCAGCCAGATCACCAGTCGCAATGGCGTAACTAGCAGACCATCAATCAGGCGCGCGCGGTCCGTGACCGGGATGATGTCGCCATACCCTACCGTGGTTACTGTGACGGCAGTGAAGTAGACGAGATCGGAAAAGCTGATGTCACCGTCAAGCTGATCCCGCAGTCCGGCGCGGTCAAACCAGAACACCGCCAGAATCGTCAGCACCAGGACAACAAGAATGACGATGCGCGTCAGCAGAATTTGTTCGGCCGAACGTCCCGATTTGACGTAGAGGCGCGAGTGCATCGGCCCGCCGGCTAGCTTCTTCATCTTCGGGTCGGAGTTTCGCCGCGCTGACGCGGCCGGAGCATCTTGGTCATGCCCCAAACAATGACCGAAATCGCAAGGACAAAAAAGGCCATGCGTCAATCTCGGGTCTCAGTGGCAATTTTGCGGCTGTACGCGTGAACCGGACCAGCCCCGCTACCATGGAAAGACGGACCCCTAGCGCAAGAAAAGCCGCAACAGCGGCTGTCAGAAGCGGGATCTCAAGGCTACCGATACTGCTATCGATCATCGAAACAGAGCGTTGGCGGCCGAAATGACCGGTTTCGGCCGCCATCATATCGCCCTGCTGAACGCTCTACCTTTTCTTCCAGCTGCTCAGGCTTGCCGACATGCGCGCAAGTCCCTAATGTCACGGACTTGGCTGGGGGTGCCGCGTCGCAACGCGTGGCTGAGATCACACCCTTGGAACGTAGCCGCTTTTAATCAGGCGCGGCGAACGGAATGCCGGCCCCTGCCTCCGCGCAGGTGGCGTCCCGTTCATTGCGTCAGGAGTCTTCTTTCAATGAACGCTGTCCCCGATACCCTATTCAACCAGGCCGACGAACTGTCGGCTGACGTCTGCAGACCTTTTCCTGCGTCGCAGAAAATCTATGTGGACGCCAGCGATGGTATGCGCGTGGCCATGCGCGAAATCAGCCAGTCTGCTACGCAATCGGAGAGCGGCCTGATTCCCAATCCGCCGATCACGGTCTACGACACCAGTGGCCCTTACACGGACCCCGCAGCCAGAATCGATTTGCGGGCGGGCCTTGCAGGTATTCGCATGCCCTGGATTGAGGCGCGCGCTGATACCGAGTTGCTCAAGGGACCCTCTTCCGTGTTTGGCCGGATTCGCGCTGCCGATGAGAAAACATCGGCCATGCGCTTCGAACATATCCGCCCACCTCGCAAGGCCAGCAGCGGGGCCAACGTGAGCCAGATGCACTATGCGCGCAAGGGCATCATCACGCGGGAGATGGAATACATCGCGATTCGCGAAAACGCACGGCTCGCCGAACTGCGGGACAGCTATCAGCAGGCAGGCTATCTTCGCCGGATGCATGCGGGCCAATCCTTCGGCGCGCATATTCCGCAGGGCGAGATCACCCCGGAATTTGTACGCGAGGAAGTAGCGCGCGGTCGCGCCATCATTCCAGCCAATATCAACCACCCTGAGCTGGAACCGATGATCATCGGCCGTAATTTCCGGGTGAAGATCAACGCCAATATCGGCAACTCGGCTGTCAGCTCCAGCATTGCCGAAGAAGTGGAAAAGATGGTGTGGAGCACGCGCTGGGGCGGCGACACGGTGATGGACCTCTCCACCGGAAAAAACATTCACGAAACGCGCGAATGGATCATCCGCAATTCGCCGGTGCCCATCGGCACGGTGCCGATTTATCAGGCACTGGAAAAGGTCAATGGGAAAGCCGAGGAACTGACTTGGGAGATTTTCCGCGACACCCTGATTGAACAGGCCGAACAGGGCGTGGACTACTTCACCATCCACGCAGGCGTACTGCTGCGCTACATTCCCATGACGGCCGATCGACTGACCGGCATCGTCTCGCGCGGTGGCTCGATCATGGCCAAGTGGTGCCTGGCACATCACAAGGAGAGCTTTCTTTACGAGCACTTCGAAGACATCTGCCAGATCATGAAGGCCTATGACGTGAGCTTCTCGCTCGGCGACGGCTTGCGACCCGGCTGCATTGCCGACGCCAATGACGAAGCGCAGTTTGGTGAGTTACATACGCTCGGCGAACTCACGCAGATCGCGTGGAAACACGACGTGCAGGTGATGATTGAAGGCCCCGGGCATGTTCCCCTGCAGATGATCAAGGAGAACATGGATGAGCAGCTCAAGCATTGCTACGAGGCACCCTTCTATACCCTTGGCCCCCTGACCACGGACATCGCACCGGGTTACGACCACATCACCAGTGGCATTGGCGCTGCCAACATCGGCTGGTATGGCTGCGCGATGCTTTGCTACGTGACGCCCAAGGAACATCTCGGCCTGCCGGACAAAGAAGACGTACGAGAAGGCATCATCACCTATCGCATTGCCGCGCATGCAGCAGATCTGGCCAAGGGCCATCCCTGTGCGCAGGTCCGCGACAACGCCTTATCAAAGTCGCGCTTTGAGTTCCGCTGGGAAGATCAGTTCAACCTTGGGCTCGATCCGGAAAAGGCCCGAGAATTCCATGATCAGACGCTGCCGCAGGAAGGCGCAAAGCTCGCGCACTTCTGTTCCATGTGCGGGCCGCACTTCTGCTCCATGAAGATCACCCAGGATGTCCGCGACTACGCAGCCAAGCTCGGCACTGATGATAAAGCCGCCATCGATCAGGGCATGGCGCAAAAATCCCAGGAATTTCTGGAGCAGGGCGCTGAAGTCTATAAACGAAACTGATGATTCACATGAAACTCTTCCACAATCCCAGATGCTCCAAATCCAGACAGGCCCTGCAGCTTCTGCGAGCCCATGATGTTGAGCCAGAACTGGTTCTCTATCTTCAGGACCCGCCAGATGTTGCGGCCCTGGATGCCCTGTGCAATGCACTGAATGTTGAACCTGCGGCGCTATTTCGCTTCAAGGAGGCACGTGCCAGGGAACTCGGCCTCAGCAAGGGTGATACCCGGACGCGTTCAGAGTGGCTGCAGCTGCTGGCCGACAATCCAATTCTGCTTGAGCGCCCCATTGCTATTCAGGGCAAACGAGCCGCTATTGGACGCCCGCCTGAGAATGTCCTCGAACTGATCTGATGTCTTCGGATGGGCCTGTGCCAATGACCCCGGTGCTCAGGCCCAGATCACCTCGGTTCTCTGCTTGAACCATGAATCGATCTTGTCTGCGTAGTGCGCTTCGATCACGTTGCGTTTGATTTTCATGGTCGGCGTCAGAAAGCCATTTTCGATGGACCAGACCTCATCAACAACGACGACAAACTGCATCTGTTCGTGAGGGTCCAGAGACTCGTTGGTCTTGCGCATCAGTTGTGAAAGTTCTTTCTCAATGATGCTGCGATCCTGCCCTGCAGCCAGGTCGGCCCGTGCACCTTCCGACAACACCACCAACGCGAATGTCGCCGGCTGATTGGCTCCGGCCACGCAAACGACTTCGAGTTTGGGGTGGGCCATCAGCTTGTTCTCTATCGGATTCGGCGCGACGTACTTACCCTTTGAAATCTTGAAGAGTTCCTTGACTCGGCCTGTAATCCTGAGACGACCCTGTTCGTCATAGGCACCCATGTCACCGGTTTTGAAGAAGCCATCCGCGTCGAATGCCTCTGCCGTTTTCTCGGGTTCCTTATAATAGCCCAGCATGGTTCCGGGGCTTTTCACCAACAGTTCGCCATTGTCTGCAATCCGGGTTTCCACACCAGGACGCGGCTTGCCGACATAGCCTAGTTTCACATCCCCCGGATCCGTCGCATGCGATACCGCGCAGTCTTCGGTCATGCCGTAACCTTCCAGCAACTCCAGACCCAGGCTGCGATACCAATTGAACGTGCTCTGCGCCAGCGGCGCTGATCCGGTACCGGCATAACGCACATGCTGCAGGCCCAACTGGGTGAGGATCTTCTTCTTGACGATGCCACCAAGAATGGGAATACCGAATAAAAAGTTCTGCTTCTTCTTGGGCATCTTGGCCTCTACGGCCTGTTCAAACTTGGTCCAGAGCCTAGGCACGGAAATGAACAAGGTGGGCCGTGCGCGGCGCAGGTCTTCAACGAAGGTATCCAGCGCCTCTGCAAAATAAACTTCCAGGCCTGCGATCACCGATGGCATCTCGATTGCAGCCCGCTCCATTACATGCGCGAGTGGCAGATAGGACAACACGCGATCCTGTGACTGAAGACCGAGTGTGTTGGTAAACATGTGCCCGGCGCCCAGCAAGGCGCCAAAACTTTGCATGACACCCTTGGGCTGACCTGTGCTGCCCGAGGTGTAGACGATTGTGGCCATCTCCCCAGGATCGCGCTTGGGCTCACCTGTCAGCGCATCGGTCGTTGCGATGATTTCGCTCCAGGGACGGGCTTGAACCTGGGGTGCCAATGGCAGCGCGATTCTAGGCAGGGTCTCGGCAACACCGGCGGCCATACTGGGCCAGTCGTCCAGCTTGCCGATAAACAATAGCCGGGCTTCGCTGTGACCAAGAATGTAGGAAACCGTATCCGCATTGAGTGTCGGGTAGATGGGAACCGTGACGTGACCCGCCATCCAGATGGCCCAGTCCGCCATCATCCAGTGCGCGCTGTTCTTGCCAATCAGGCCAATACTGCTTTTGGGCGGAAAATCCAGCGATTTCAGGTGCGCCGCCATTCGTCGCACCTGGTCCATGATCTGCGACCAGGTCATTTCCTCTACCGCTCCGCCACCGGTGGGCTGGACGAAGTGAAGCGTATCGGGCGCGGTCTTTTCCCAGTGATAGAGGTAATCAAGGATGGTTTCGTCTGTCACTGCGTCGCTCTCCTTCAGAATTTTATGCGGTCATTGGACCCTGTTCTGCAAAGGTAAGCTGGCAGGCCTGCCCTGTCTATTATCCGACCTGTCTGTCCTTGTCTTTCCAGTAGGGCTCCCGAAGTTCGCGTTTAAGCACCTTTCCTGCGCCGGTCAGGGGCAGAGGATCATCGCGAAAGCTGACGCTCTTTGGACACTTGTAATCCGCAATGTGCTCGCGGCAATGTTTCATGATGGCCTCGGCATCGCGCGGCGCGCCTGCCACAGGAATGATGATCGCGTGAACCTGCTCGCCCCACTTCTCGCTGGGAATTCCGATGACCGCAACCTGGGCCACCGAAGGATGCGTGGACACCGCACTTTCGACTTCCGTTGAATACACGTTTTCCCCGCCACTGACGATCATGTCCTTCACCCGGTCGACAAGGAACAGATAGCCGTCCTTGTCTAGGTAGCCCGCATCTCCGGTGTGCACCCAGCCATCCCTCAGAGTCCTGGCTGTTTCCTCGGGCTTGTTCCAGTAACCGAGCATGGCATGAGGTCCATACACACAGACCTCGCCTACTTCTCCAGTCGGCAGGGGATGACCGTGCTCGTCGGCAATCCGCAGCAAACTTGAGGCCGTAGCGCGCCCCGCTGAGCGCAACAGATAGCTTCGCTCGCCTTCGGTAACGTGATCCTCCGGCTTGAGCAGCGTCACCACGGGCGCAAGTTCGGTCTGTCCGTAGGCTTGCATCAGTCTCAGCTCCGGCATGGCCTTGATCACACGTCGGACCAGTCCTTCAGACATCGGTGACGCACCGTATGACAGCCGCCGGACGCTCTTCATTTTCCTTGCGTCAAATTCAGGATGGTCAAATGTCATCTGAATCATTGCGGGCACCAGCAGGCCATCCGTGACCCTTTTTGCCTGGCAAGTGTCCATATATTTCACCGGGTCGAACGAGGGCATGAACAGATGTTTGGCCCCGCGGATGGTGTACCCGAACGTCGCTGTGAGGTCGGCCATGTGAAACATCGGTGCGATGTGGCAGTAGACCGAGGTCTCGTCAACATCCATCTCGGACATCATGGCAATGGCACTGGTATAGATCGCCGAATGCGTCTGCACCACGCCCTTCGAAAAGCCTGTGGTGCCGCCGGTGTAATAGATTCCAGCGATGCCATCATCTGACTGAATCAGTTTGTCGAATGGCGCTTGTTCGGGAAAGCCAGACTGCAGTGACGTCGCCCAGTCCGGGCAATCTGCCGGATCACCCATGTAGACATAACGCTCGACAGGAACCTCCTCCTGCCTGATCTTTTCCACCATGGGCAAGAAGGCTGCATCAAACGCCAAGGCTTTGCTTCCTGAATCATTGATGGCGTAGATCAGTTCCGGCGCGGCCCAGCGCGTGTTCTGCGGCACCATCCGAGCGCCGATCAGTGGAATGGCATAAACCAGTTCGTAGTAGAGCGCACTATTGAGCGCAAGAATGGAAACATGATCATTCTTGTGCACGCCCAGCGAATGGAAGAAGCTACCCATTCGGCGGACGCGATCGGCCGTCTGCTGCCAGGTCTGCTCGCGACCATCGTTCTCAAGGGCCACTCGCCCAGCCAGCTGCTGCTCAGCCCGGAAAATCCATTGTGTGATGTGCATGAATGCCCTCTCCTCTCTTCTTTTTTTCTAATCACCCTTTCGCCAGCTCTGGCCCGCCTTGCTAATCCGGCACGATCTCCAGATCTGACTTGAGATGTCGTGATGCCAGGTAAAAATGAACCGCTGACCAGGCCATGACAGCTGGCAACAGGATCAACATCGCGTAACGAAGTGATTCCTGGCCTTGGGACGCCTGCAGCAGATCGCTGATCAGGCCCACCATCCATGGGCCCAGGCCAAGCCCGATGATGTTGATGATCAAAAACAGCACCGCGGAACACATGGCGCGCATGCGCAAGCCCACCAGACGATGGCTGGTGGCGATGGTGCATCCCAGATACATGTTGCCCAGCAGCCCGGGAATGATCAGCATTGTCAGGCTCAGGTACGCCGTGTCTGCCATGAAGGTTGCTGCGCTGAAGGGGACGATCAGCAGGCCTGCAATCGCTGGCAGCCAGTTGTACCAGCGAACGTCGCGAATTGAGAGACGATCAGCAATGACGCCGCCAAGAAAAACACCCAGCGCCCCACCCACCCCAATGATGCAGGCCAGCCAAGTGCCGAGTTCCCCAGTACCCATCCCATAACTGCGAATGATGAAAGACGCCGCCCAGTTTGCAATCGAGTAGCCAACAAAGGCATTGAGCGCGCTCCCTAGCGCCATATGCCTGAAACTCCGCCGTGACCACAGGACTCCAAACACCTCTCGCAAGGGAGCGGGCTCCTGCGAGACCTGACGCCCCTCGGAGGCACCGCGTACAGGCTCGCGCAATGTCAGGCGGATGATGACCGCTAGTAGGACACCCGGCAGGCCCACGACCAGGAAGGCAATGCGCCAGCCAAAGTACTCATTGATCCAGCCACCGAGCAGAAACCCGAAGAGAATGCCGAAATTGACGCCGGTGGAGTAAATGCCCATGGCAGTGGCCCGACGCGACAGCGGAAAAAGATCCGAGATCATCGAATGCGCTGGCGGACTGCCTCCCGCCTCGCCTACACCCACCCCGATACGGGCAAGCAGGAGTTGGACGAAGTTCTGCACAAACCCGCTGATGGCTGTCATGAAACTCCAGGTAAACAGGGCAAGCGCCATGATGTTGCGGCGATTGGCCCGGTCCGCCCAACGGGCGATCGGAATGCCGGCAGAGACATAGAACAGAGCAAATGCAAAGCCGGTCAGGAGTCCAAGTTGCTGGTCGGAGATCAACAACTCGGCCTTGACCGATTCCTGCAAAATGGCGAGCAGTTGCCGGTCAACGAAGTTGAAGCCATAGACCAGCGTCATCAGACCAAGCGCGTAATAGGCCCCCGGGGCCGCCTGAGTCTTGGGATCGTATTCAGTTGATGGCATTTGCTTGCGGCCTCAATGTAATGACGTACAACAAGGGCTCAGGCTTTGATATACACCCTTTGCAACATGAAAGGACCCACTGAAGGGCTCGCCGTAACGGAAACTGAGCACGACCTGGACGGTGCCCCCCAGAATCCCGCTGCGACTGGTATGAACGACCACGAAGATACCGAGCGTAGCGCCGGATCACACCTCCTCATTCGAGTGAGCGCCAGAATCGGTAAGGGTTGCTTCTGATCCATTCGTGTCTGACATCGGCGCTGCCGCAGCGCTGATGTCAGAAAGACCAACTAACTTATCAACAAAATTCAGTCCGTACTTCTGAGACTCACTCGCGCGCAAAGCGTCAATTACGGGACGCTTGCAGGTCTTCGCCGCCTCGCAAAAGCGCTTGAACCCGCGATAATGTGCCCCTGTTCGTTCAAGCCAGTCCGCGTCATTTCGCAATGGCAGCATATTTTGTAGACGCGATTGATTAGATTGATACTGAATCGATACGCCCATCAGACAACACGCACACCATGACCAACGAAACACCCTCCGTGATGCAGGCCTTTACCGGTTTGTCCGCTGACGAAATGGAAGTTCTTTCCAATGCAGACCGATTTGCGCAGGCCGAGATGTATCCCCTGTCGCAACGAATGGATGACGAAGAATGGTGGCCGGATCAAGTTTTTCCGAAGATTGGTGCAACCGGCTATTTCGGCGTCACGGCGCCGGAGGCTTATGGCGGTTCTGGCCTAGACGTGTTCACTTCAGGTCTCATCCTGCAGGCGTTTTCAAGGTGGAATCACGCGCTCGCATTATCCTGGGTCGCACACGAGAACCTGTGTCTCCACAATATCCTGCGCAATGCCAATGAGGAGCAGAAGAAGAAGTACGTGCCCGGGCTATGTTCTGGCGAGCGTATCGGTGCTCTGGGGCTGACAGAACCCGGCGCCGGCTCGGACGCACTGGGATCCATGCGCACCACAGCGCGGCGCGAAGGCGGCCACTATCTGCTCAATGGCAGCAAGCTGTACATCACCAATGGACCGGTCGCGGACGTGTTGCTGGTCTACGCCAAGACAGACAAGGACAAGGGCGCTCAGGGCATCAGCGCCTTCATCGTGGAGAAGGATTTTCCGGGCTTCAAAGTTGCCCAGAAGCTGATCAAGATGGGCTTTCGTGGCAGCCAGACCGCCGAACTGGTATTCGAGGATTGCAAGGTACCGGCTGAAAATCTGGTGGGGGTCGAAAACAACGGGGTCAAGGTCGTCATGTCCGGATTGGACCTGGAACGCGCAATGATCTCGCCGATTTGTCTGGGTATCGCCGAGCGTGCCCTGGCCCTGGCCCTGGATTTTTCCCGACAGCGCAAGCAGTTCAACCGGCCCATCAGCGACTTCCAGATGATTCAGGCCAAACTTGCCGACATTTACACTTGGGTCGAGTCCATGCGCCTGTTCACCTACCAGACCTTGCGTGCGGCAAATGTCATGGGAGAAGAAGATGGCGGACGCGGAGAGATTCACAAACTGACCGCTGCCGGTGTGCTTTATGCGGCCAACACCATGAACAAGGTCCTCGACGAAGCGGTCCAGATTCATGGCGGCAACGGATATATCTGGGAATCCGAGATCAATCGCCTCTACCGATCCATCAAGCTGCTTGAGATCGGTGCAGGCACCAGCGAAGTACGGCGCATGATCATCGCCAAGGAGCTACTGGCTTCGTGATCGACGATGCGACAGAACTGATGGAAAGCCTGTGGACGGTCACGACGGTCTATCGCCCGGACCTGTTTGAGGGTGAAGTCGCGCTGGTTCCGGGCGGTGGCAGCGGCATTGGTCGGGCAACGGCATTGCTTTTCGCACGCCTCGGCGCACGGGTCTACATCACCGGCCGCAAACAGGAGAAGCTGGATGCAGTAATTGCGTTTGCGAAAAGCAAGGGCGCCGAAATTGCTGGTCACTCTGGAAATCTGCGCGAACATGACAATGTCGTCGAACTCTTTTCTCGCGTCGAAGATTGTTTTGGATCACCCGATCACGTGGTCAACAGTGCCGGCGGACACTTCGCTCAGGACGCCATAGATTTTTCACCCAAGGGCTGGAATACCGTCATCAGCAATAACCTGGACAGCAGCTGGTTTGTCATGCAGCGGGCGGCCCAACGGTGGCGCGACCTCGGGCGCGGAGGATCAGTGACCAACATTATCGTGGTGACTGAGCGCGGCATGCCGGGCGTTGCGCACACGGTCGCTGCACGAGCAGGCATCATCGGGGCCATGCGCACCGTTGCAGTGGAATGGGCGCCGCTCGGTATTCGCGTCAACTGTATAGCGCCTGGCCTGATCCAGACCGAAGGGCATGAGGTCTACTCGGAAGATGCTAGACGTGAGTTCGCCAGGGCCAACCCGCTCAAGAAAACGGCCTCGCCAATGCAGATTGCGCAAGCCGCCGCCTATCTCAGCGCAGATTCCGGGGACTTCATTACCGGGGAAGTGCTGACCATTGATGGTGGCGGACGCCTGTGGGGAGAATTCTGGCTATCTGGCCGGCCCGACTGGTTTCAGGACCACGCTTGATCGCGTCGCCAGCTCGCAATTTCAAGCGTTGCCGAACAAGGTCAAAAACGATGATCGTGGATGGCGCAAATATTTGTAGATGCGTTTCAGGATATCGGCGATCCACGGACCACGGTCCTCAGGGTCGTATATGTGATCCACGCAGGTGACTTCGCTGGATCGACCCAGACTGAGCCAGTCTCGCCGCTGCCTCCAGGCGATGCGCCCCCCAAGGAATTGCGTGGTGGAAATCAGCTTGAGCAGGGAGCCATGACGCAGAAGATGCGGCCCAGGGTTGAGGTTCACCGGTTTCAGGGCACGCCCCTGTGCAGCCTCAGCGACCATTCCCGGCAGCGGCAGTCCGCGCGCAATCTCCAGGGCCATTTGCCCATAGAAGCGCGGATTGAAATCCATCAGCAGATGTTCGCCCGGCGTCTGAATGAACTCGGCTTCAAAAACCCCGAAATAGCCAACGTCTTCGCAGATTCTGCGCACCCGATCAAACAGCTCCGGCTGTTCTCCGAGACTTTCGAACACGAGCCCTACCCCAATCTTCAGGGGGTACTGAAGCGCCTTGCGCGAAGCCAGTGCATGAAAGACATTGCCATCGCGTGAACGAAAGCCCGCAATGCTAATGGTTGATGTCGAAGCGTCCGGGTGAAACTCCTGCAGCATCGGCCAGTTGAGGGCTTTCGAGTGCTCGGATACCGCCTTGTAATAGCTGAATCGCTCCCGAAAACTACAATATTCACCGACGATCCCGGAGCCGCCATCAGTTACCACTGCCTTCTTGGTTACACGAATCCCGACTTGCGTCTTGGGCTTGATCAATGCGCGACGGCCCACTAGTTGATCTGCCAGCGCTTCAAGATGATTCTCATTGCGAGGATAGTAGGTCTCCGGAACCGGGACCTTGAGCTGCTCGCATGTGCGATATAGCAATTCTTTGTTCAGCAGGTTCTCCAGCACCTCGAATGATGGCTGGTACGTGAGGAAATGCTCGCTCAGTTCGTCACGGTGCATCGCCATTATCCAGGCATGATCATCGCTGCAGGGATAGAGCAAGGTGCCCGGATGCGCTTTGCCATAATCGAGAAGCGTCTCCATTTTTTGGCGGAACTCACCTTTCTCCGGATAATCAATTCCCTCGGAAAAATACCGTGAGAATCTCGTTACATGACGCGAGTCCGAGTCAGCCACAACGACGCGATGTCCCAGGCGCCCAAAGAAGCGGGCAGCGGCAACCGTGCCGTAATAGCTCCCGTTGGTCAGCAGAACGTCACAGGGTTTGTTGCTCACAGAACAAGATCCCGCGCCAGAACATCATCCAATGTTTCATGGCGCCGAACCATTTGGGCGCGCCCGTTGCGCAACATGACCGTACCGGGGCGAACGAAAGAAAACACCGTGGCATCGGGCTCAAAATAGGCGCCGGAATCCATGATGGCTAGAACATCGCCACGCTCGAGATGCGGCAGGCTCACCGCATTGCTCATCACATCTCCAGGCTGGCAAACGGGACCGACGACGCGATATTTCTGCAATGCAGCGCCCTGCTCCGTCTTGTTGACGTGGAAGATCTGATGACGCTCGCTTTTCATGATACTAGCGGCATTGACCCCTACATCCAGCACGGCAATGGGCAGGCCTTCGTCGACCTCACGAACAGAAATCACTCGCGTCAGCATGAGCTGAGCATCTCCGGTGACCGCCCTGCCCGGCTCCGCAACGAGCCTGGGAACCGGCCGTGAAGCACCTGAGAAATGCGCTTCGACCTGATGCCTGAGTTGCTTTGCATAGGCATCAAGCCTCAGGTTCTGGGAAGGGTCCGGGCCACCAACTTCAATGCCGAAAGTCTGCGAAAACCGGATATCCCGCGAGCTGTATGGGCTTACGCTCGCAACAGGCAGGCTCCCGCCGACGTCGAATATTTCCGGTGACCATCCAAATTGATCAAACAGCTCGTCGCAGAAGCCCAGCAACTCGGCCACATACTGCTCCAGAGCGTCGACGCTGCGGATGAGCGCCCCGCGGTGCGAATGCAGACCGACAACCTCAAGTTCGGACATGCCGAGTGCTTTTTCAAACACGCGCAGGGCAGCGCCACTGTCGATCGCAGAGCCGAACTGTGCTGACCAGCCCGAGCGCGTGTTAACCCTGACCCCGACTCTGGGTCGCGCCTTCAGATCACGAGCAATTGCGGCGATCACATCCAGCTCTTCCAGGTGATTGATGTTGAGCAGCAAGATGCCCGCACCGATGGCCGTTCGCAGCAGGCGTTCGGTCTTGGCCGTTCCGTTGTAGATGATGCGCTCTGGCGGCAGCCCCAATTTGAGAGCCATATCCAGTTCCAGTTCGGAAATAACTTCCGCGCCTGCGCCTGTTTCGTGCATGGTTTTCAAAACATGCGGCACCGGATGGGTCTTGTACGAGCAGAAAAGTTCGACCGGGCCGAGTGCATCAAGATTTGCGCGCAGGCGCTCGTCACTCAGCACATGGACGGGCGTGCCAAATTCGTGAGCCAAATGGACCAGGGATACATCCCCCAGGGTCAGTGAACCATCACCCGACCTGGAGAGATTCCAATGGGCCATTGGAACCTGCTTCGCCTCTGGCGCCATCCATTCGGCTAGCGGTTTGAGCACACGCTTGAGCGCTTGTCGTGGATTCATTCTGGAAAACCGTCAAAAGGTATTCGAAGCAAGATTGCTTTCACGAGTGAGGGTCCGGTTCGCAGATGATCTCGATGTCCAGATCATTCTGCCGGGCTAATTCCTGTCGAAGAAACGCGAACGCCGCAGCGGCAAGTGGTCTCCGAGCCCTTACGCCCAATTCGATATGGCTAGGTCTTGCTGCATCCCCCCGAAACGGCAGACTCGAAAGCTGTATGCCTTCGTAACGGGCCAGCGTTGCCTCCATCAGATCCAGCAGATCACTTTCTGCCGCTGAGCCCAATACCCGAAGGCTGAACTCGCAGGCCGGATCATCGTCATGCAGGTGCGCATAGCGCGTGTCCAGCACCCACTCGATCATGGGCCAGGCCATGCTTGGAAATCCGGGCACAAAATAATGGTGATCGAGAAAGAAGCCCGCGACGCGATTGACGGGATTCGGGATGAGCCCGGCGCCGTCGGCAAAATCCGCCATCAAGACGCGACGCGGGTACGCCTTGTCCCCGTATTGAGCGACGATTTCGGCTTCTGCGCCCGCATGGCGAACCAGATTGCGGCCATAGGCCAGGGCTGCGGCCTGCCGGGTCTGATCATCAGGCGTTGCGCCGATTCCACCGCAGCAGAACACAACTTGGTCCGGCGACCGCGAACCTCGAATGATCTCGGCCGTTTCTTCACGGTCGTCGCCCACGAATCGAGCCCAGGCCAGCTCAAGACCACGTAAGCCAAGCAGACGAATCACCTCCGCCATGTGCTTGTCTTGTCGCTTGCCCGACAAGATCTCGTTGCCGACCACGATCAGCCCAAATTTCATGAAGTGCATTCCGTATCGAGTTTCAGTCTGGCGTCGCCGCTTGGTTAGTTAAACTGTGATGGGGTAAGACCTCCGACAATGTCGCGGCCGGAAGCGCAGACATTCTGTGGACCTGACAACGCGGGCTCTGGATTCGCAATACTCTGAGGGCCACTGATTCTAACCGCCAAATCACTGTCGGCAGAGCCCGCTGCTGTTGAGGTAGGTACAAACAGGCTCATCCATGTTTGATTCAGGATAGGATCAAGCGAAACGCCTTGGAGAAGAGCATGCAGATTCTGGTTCCCGCCGCGCACGGTAGTGAAAGTCTGGAAACCGTTACCTTGGTCAATGTCCTCAGGAGAGCCGATATACGCGTCAGTCTGGCCAGCGTCGAAGACGGCACCGCACTGAACATGACACGAAGCATCTGCCTGCAAGCTGATTGTCGTTTTGCGGATATTCAGGATAAGACCTTCGACGCCATCATCCTTCCCGGCGGCGAAAATGGCGCCAGGGCCTTGGGGTCGCACAAAGCGCTCATCGCCAAGCTGTCGGAGCAACGGCTAGCTCATCGATGGTATGGCGGCATCTGCGCTGCTCCGGCCCTGAGTCTGTCACCCAACGGCCTGCTGGATGGAAAGCAAGCAACCTGTCATCCGCATTTTCGAGAAAAGCTTCTGCATTTTGTGGACCGCCCGGTCGTTATCGACGGTCACTGTATGACCAGCCAAGGCGCTGGAACCGGATTGGAGTTCGCCTTGACATGGGTGGAAACCCTGCTTGGCAAACAAGCGCGCGAGCAGGTTGCCGATGCCATATTAGTCGCGTAAGCCGCACAAGCGCTGAAGTCACCCATAAAAAAAGCGCCCCATCAGGGCGCTTTTTTCGCGCTACCCAGCGCTCTGATCAGAGCGTCAGGCAGCCTGCTTTGAGTCTCCGGCTTCTTTCAGCATCTTCTGGAGTTCACCAGACTGGTACAAATCCAACGTGATATCGCAACCGCCGACCAGTTCACCCTTGACGTACAGCTGGGGAAACGTGGGCCAGTTGGCGTAGCGCGGCAGCGCTCGATAGACCTCTTCGTCCTCAAAAATATTGACGTAGGCATATTCGACTTCGCAGGCATTCAAGGCCTGGACAACACGCGATGAAAAGCCGCATTGAGGGAAATCCGGGTTTCCCTTCATGTAGACGATGATCGGATTGTCGGTGACCTGCTTCTGGATTCGTTCGAGCGCATCCATATGCAACCTCCTGATGGGTGACCGATGAGTGGGGGAGCGATTATACGCGCCTTGACAGACACACTGCTGAGCCGCTTGGTTCCCCAAAGCGGGGCAACAATTTCGATATAATTGCCGTGCTTGCATCACATTTTTGTTACGGAAGGCGCCGGCAGTTGAATATCGCCGCGCCGCGCCGTATCGTCGCATTCCGCTGTGACCGCAGATGGCAGTCCATTTCCGGGCGAGTCATCCGGTCTCGATACAGAATCCCAGTTACGATTAACCAACGAGGAATCCATGGCCCTCACGCTACCCGAACTCCCCTACGCACGCGACGCATTGGTTCCACACATGTCGTCCGAAACGTTGGACTATCACTACGGCAAGCATCACAAAACCTATGTTGATAAAGCCAACCCGTTGATCGCCGGTACCGAATTCGAGAATGCTTCAATTGAAGAGATCATTCTTAAGTCTTCTGGCGGTATCTTTAACAATGTTGCTCAGATCTGGAACCACACTTTCTTCTGGAATTGCCTGACTCCGAATCAGGCTGCACCTGGCAAGAAACTGACTGATGCTCTGGTCAAGGCCTTTGGCGGCGTGGAAGATTTCAAGAAAAAATTTACCGAGGCTGCCATCGGCACATTCGGTTCAGGATGGGCTTGGCTGGTCAAGAATGAAGACGGCTCGCTTGCCATCGTGTCCACCCAGGGCGCAGGCAACCCCATGACGGCTGGCCAGAAACCACTGCTCACCTGCGATGTCTGGGAGCACGCCTATTACATTGACTATCGCAATGCGCGTCCTACGTATCTTGAGCATTTCTGGGCTCTCGTGAACTGGGAATTCGTGGAAAAAAATCTCGGCTGATAGACGCCGGGCACTACCGCCAACAAGACTGTGAAGCGG
>TARA_R110000850_G_scaffold275207_1_pt1 | contig 46853 bp, 74 predicted proteins | sample TARA_R110000850 | Tara Oceans TARA_R110000850 (sample SAMEA4397586) | marine metagenome | biome: Polar Biome; feature: [SRF] surface water layer (ENVO:00010504); material: water (ENVO:00002006), including particulate matter (ENVO:01000060) such as... | depth 5 m
AGCCTTGCTCCGGTTGGCAACGTCATTAATAGGGGAAGAGCCTCAACGCTCTTCCCCTATTTTTGTTTCTGGAGTCTGTAAATGGAAAACCTTGACGCCCTGGTCGGCCAAGCCCTGAAGGCTATCGAACAGGCCGATGATGTCAGCACGCTGGAACAGATCCGTGTGCAATACCTTGGCAAGAAGGGCGAACTGACCCAGGTAATGAAGACCCTGGGCAATATCCCGAACGAAGAGCGCCCCAAAGTCGGCGCCATGGTCAACGAAGCCAAGGAAAAGGTCTCAAGCGAGCTCAATGCGCGCAAGAGCACCATGGAAGCAGCCGCACTGGATCAGAAGCTGGCTGCCGAACGGATCGACGTCACCCTGCCGGGCCGCGGCCAGGTCAGTGGCGGCCTGCATCCGGTGACCCGCACCATGGAGCGGATCGAACAGATTTTTGCCCACGTCGGTTATACCGTCGAGGAAGGTCCCGAAGTCGAGGACGACTACCACAACTTTGAAGCGCTCAACATTCCCGGCCATCACCCGGCCCGGGCAATGCATGACACCTTCTACTTCAATGCCAACACCCTGCTGCGCACCCATACCTCGCCGGTACAGGTCCGCACCATGGAGACCACGCAGCCGCCGATCCGGATCATCTGTCCGGGCCGTGTCTACCGCTGCGACTCGGATCAGACCCACTCACCCATGTTCCACCAGGTCGAAGGCCTGCTGATCGACGAGGGCGTGAGCTTTGCTGATCTGAAAGGCACCATCGAACAGTTTCTGCGCGAGTTCTTCGAGGCCGACCTGGAAGTACGCTTCCGTCCCTCGTTCTTCCCGTTCACCGAGCCGTCCGCCGAGGTGGATATCCGCCGCACCGTGGTCAAGAACGGTGAAGAGAAGGCCGACTGGCTGGAAGTGCTGGGCTGCGGCATGGTGCACCCGGATGTGCTGCGCATGTCCGGCATCGATCCGGAAAAGTACCAGGGATTTGCCTTCGGCATGGGCGTTGAGCGCCTGACGATGCTGCGTTACGGAGTGGGCGATCTGCGCATCTTCTTCGACAACGATCTGCGTTTTCTCGAGCAGTTTCGCTAAGCGACGCACCCGCCAATCCCTTTGAAAGCAGGAACCAACAATGAAATTCAGTGAACAGTGGTTGCGCAACTGGGTGAATCCGCCGGTTTCCAGCGATGAGCTGGTAGCGCGCCTGTCCATGGCCGGTCTGGAAGTCGATAGCGTCACGCCCGCGGCCGGCGCCTTCAGTGGCGTGGTGGTCGGCGAGATCATTCGCGCCGAACAGCACCCCGATGCCGACAAGCTGCGCGTCTGCCAGGTCAGCGCTGGTGGCGAGCAGCACCAGGTCGTCTGTGGCGCGCCCAATGCGCGTGCCGGTATCAAGGTGCCTTTCGCCACGGTCGGCGCGGTGCTGGGCGAAGATTTCAGGATCAAGAAAGCCAAACTGCGCGGCGTCGAATCTCAGGGCATGCTGTGTTCGGCCGCCGAGCTCAAGCTGTCCGACGACCATGACGGCCTGTATGAGCTGCCCGCCGATGCACCCGCAGGGCAGGACCTGCGCGAATACCTGGGCCTGAACGATGTCATCATCGAAGTCGATCTGACGCCCAACCGTGGCGACTGCCTGTCGATTGCCGGTCTGGCCCGTGAAGTGGCCGCCAACTACGGCGAGCAGGTCTGCCGTCCAGAAGTGCCGGCCGTGGCTGCCGTCAATGACGATCAGCGCCTGGTCGAGCTGCTGGCTCCCCAGGCGTGCCCGCGCTATATCGGCCGGGTGATCCGCAATGTCGACCTGTCCCGCCCGACGCCCCTGTGGATGGTCGAGCGCCTGCGCCGCAGCGATATCCGCAGCATCGATGCAGTGGTCGATATCACCAACTACGTCATGCTCGAACTGGGTCAGCCGCTGCATGCGTTTGATCTGGCCGAAATTCGCGGCGGTATTCGCGTGCGCATGGCCGAGGAGGGCGAGAAGCTGGTTCTGCTCGACGGCCAGGAAATTACCCTGCGCGCCGACACCCTGGTGATTGCCGACCACGAGCGCCCCCTGGCCATGGCCGGCATCATGGGTGGCGAGCACAGCGGCGTCAGCAAGAAGACCACTGACCTGTTTCTGGAAAGTGCCTTCTTCGACACCATCGCGATCGCCGGCAAGGCCCGTGGTTATGGCCTGCATACCGATTCTTCGCACCGTTTCGAGCGCGGCGTCGACTGGCAGTTGCAGCGTGAGGCGGCCGAGCGCGCAACCGCACTGATCCTGGAAATCGTCGGCGGCGAGCCTGGCCCGATCATCGAAGCAGTCGAGCCCGAGCACCTGCCTACGCTCAAGCACATTACCCTGCGTAATGCGCGCATCAGCCAGATGCTGGGCATGCAGATGAGCGATGCCGACATTACCGGCTATCTCACTGGCCTGGGTCTGCAGATCAACGCCGATGGTGCCGAGCAGTGGCAGGTCAATGTACCCAGCCATCGCTTCGACATCAGTATCGAGGTCGACCTGATCGAGGAACTGGCCCGCCTGTACGGCTATAACCGTCTACCGGTCAGTGCGCCCACCGCAGCGCTGACCCTGACCGCCAAGCCGGAAACCCGCGGCGAGCTACCGGTCCTGCGTCGCCTGCTGGTTGCCCGTGGTTACCACGAAGCCATCACCTACAGCTTCGTCGAGCCAGGTCTGAACAAGCTGTTTGATCCGCAGATCGAGCCCCTGGCCCTGGCGAACCCGATCTCCAGCGACATGTCCGTGATGCGTACCTCCCTGTGGCCGGGTCTGAGCAAGGCTGTGCAGTACAACCAGAATCGCCAGCAGGGCCGCGTACGCCTGTTTGAAAGCGGCCTGCGCTTCGTGCCCCAGGCTGACGGCCAACTGTTGCAGGAGCCGATGCTGTCCGGCATCGCCTGCGGCAGCCGGGCACCGGAAGGCTGGGCCAACAGCAATGACAAGCTCGACTTCCATGATGTGAAGGGCGATGTAGAGGCGTTGCTGGGGCAGGGCGGTGCGGGCGATCAGTATCGCTTCGATCCCGCCGAGCATCCTTCGCTGCACCCGGGCCAGACTGCACGCATTACCCGTGATGGTGAGACTGTGGGCTGGCTGGGCGCGCTGCATCCGCAGCTGGCCACCGAGCTGGACCTGCAGGGCGCCGTGTTCGTCTTCGAACTGACCCTGGGCAAGATCATCAAGGGTCGCCTGCCGCGCTTTGCCGAATTGTCGCGCTTCCCCGAGGTACGCCGGGATATCGCGCTGGTCGTCGACAAGACCGTGGTGGCGGCCGATCTGCTCGCCGATATTCGCATCAATGCAGGCGAAGCATTAAAGAACCTAAGGTTGTTTGACGTCTATGAAGGTAAAGGTATTGATCCGCATAGCAAAAGTCTGGCAATCGGCTTGACGTTACAGCATTCGTCACGCACTCTTACTGATGATGAGGTGAACGCTGTCATGGACAAGGTGCTTTCGTCTCTGGAGCAAAGGTTCAATGCCACACTAAGGAAATAGCCTATGGGGGCTCTGACAAAAGCAGAAATGGCAGAACGTCTCTACGAGGAACTTGGCTTCAACAAGCGTGAAGCCAAGGAACTGGTAGAACTGTTTTTCGAAGAGATTCGGAACGCCCTGGAAAGCAACGAGCAGGTCAAGCTGTCGGGATTCGGCAACTTTGACCTGCGCGACAAGCGCCAACGGCCAGGCCGCAACCCCAAGACCGGCGAAGAAATCCCTATTACCGCCCGGCGTGTGGTCACCTTTCGCCCCGGACAGAAACTCAAGGCACGAGTAGAAGCATATGCTGGAACCCAGCCATAACGACGAACTACCAGTCATACCCGGCAAGCGTTACTTCACCATTGGCGAAGTGAGCGAGCTGTGTGCGGTCAAACCGCACGTATTGCGTTACTGGGAGCAGGAGTTCCCCCAGCTGTCCCCGGTCAAGCGTCGCGGCAATCGCCGTTACTACCAGCGCCAGGACGTGCTGATGATCCGTCAGATCCGCGCACTGCTGTATGACCAGGGCTTCACCATTGGCGGCGCCCGTCAGCGTCTGTCCGGTGACGAAGCCAAGGAAGATGTCACCCATTACAAGCAATTGATCCGCCAGACCATCACCGAGCTGGAAGAAGTGCTGCAGGTTCTGCGCACCCATTGATTTACCCGCATAATGAAAAAAAACTTTCTCGTATCAGATAGTTAATGTATTATGCGTCCCGCTCAGGCAGACAAAGCCGGAGCACAGTCGGGGCGTAGCGCAGCCTGGTAGCGCACTTGCATGGGGTGCAAGGGGTCGAGTGTTCGAATCACTCCGTCCCGACCAAATTACATAGAGGGATCAAGCACTTAGCGGCCTGATCCCTTTTTTGTGCCTGACGTGCGCAAAACTGGCGCAAAATGCGCGCAAAACTCAACTGGTGATCTGGGCAATATCCAAGTCTGGAACCGCATCAGCCCACACAATTTCCGCATGATCGCGCTGATAGTTCCGCGTCATATCCTCCGTCGCATGGCCGGCGATCTTCTGCCCATCCTTGCCCGCCTTCTTGTACAGATGCAGACTCAGTGCCCGGACTTCGTGAAAGCCTGGTTGCTCGGCATCGCTCCATCCCTTGTAACAGCCCGCCGCGTCCCTGGCATCCTTGAATGCCCTGGTCAGATACCTGTCTTCGATCTTCGTCCAGTGTTCCTTGGTCTGCTGCTGCTTCTGCTTCAGGCGTTCCGGTCTGCGGTGAATCAGGAAAGGCGACAGCACCTGATCCCGGCACCGGTCAATCACAGCTTGCAGCTCCGGCGTCAGCTTGAACCGTATCCACGCTGTATCGCTGGCCTTGGCCGTTTTCTGCTGGATCACGTACAGATACCCGTCGCGGACATCATCGAAGCGCATGGTCAGGATGTCGGCGCGGCGCTGGGCGGTAATCAGTGCCAGGTCTATGGCGTTCTGCAGCCAGAGCGGGGAGTGGGCCCGTATCGCTTTCAGACCCTCGACGGTGTGCCTCTTGCGGGCTTTCTTCTCGATCCGGTTGATCGTGCTGGCTGCTGGGTTGTCAGGGCATAGACCCTTGGCACAGGCATGATTGAACAGATCCACCAGCAGAGCGCGACACTGGTTGCTTGCCCTGGGCGTCAGCCCGTCCAGCAGCTCGGATATCATCCGGATGGTGATTTCATCGATCGGCCGCACACCGAATGCCAGCTTGATCTGCTTAAACCGTATGGCGTACAGGTCCAGCGTGGCTTTAGCCAGCTCCCGGTGCGGCAGTATCTCGGCCCGGAAAGTTTCGATGAAATCCTGCATCAGCACCTTGTCACCCATGACGCGGGTGATCAGGTCAGAATGTGCCGTCAGGATGGCGTTCAACTGCTTCGCCGCCCTGATGGCCTCGGTCTTGTCCGCGCCCATTGGGTGCCAGGTGCCGTCATCTGGCCGGCGGTAACGATACGATCCCCGCCGCCGGTCCTCATAAAGATTCGGCGGCAGCCCTCTGCTTCTCGGGTTGCGCGGGCGCGGTGACATTATGCAGACCTCCGGTTAAGAACCTGATCGACCAGCGGATTGCCGGTCTGTTTACGGTAGAGCGTCCAGTTCACAAAGTACAATTTGCCGATCTGCTGCCCCGGCAAGTCGCCCCGTTTGATCTGTTCGCGGATCGCGTTGGCACAGAGCGGCGTACCCTGGGCGCCCCACACGCGCTGCTGAAACGTGGTGATCTTGATTAGATCGTCCCTGGTTATGCCTCCCGGCTCTGTTCTGTCTTCGGCGTGTAAGTCAGCTCGCCAGACAGGATTGCTGCCTTGATGGTGTTGTATTCCCAGCAGTAAATCTGCGCCTCGGCATAGACACGCAGGCCTTTGCGGTAGTCGTGAGCCTTGCGGTTAATGAATGCCTCGGCAGCATCCTTGGTGAAGTGAGAGTTAACGTATTCCCAGCGCTCGTCCCAGTAAACGAGCTGGTGATCTTCGAGCTCGCCCAGCATTTCCCATTGGTCCATTTCGTCAAGCTCAAGGAAATCGCACTCGGCTTCCTCTTGTGCCTTTGCATTTAAGTCGACTTGCTGCTGGTCTTCGCATTCGTCCCAATAATCCTGGACGCTGAACCACTCAGAGTCGTCGGAAACAATGACGCGCTTGTCGGCATAATCGGAGTCTAAGCCGTAAACGATTCTGCGGGCCTGCACGACAAACATGGCTTCCGCAGTACAGTGATCGTCTACACCTTCGCCCACGCAGTCATGACGCAGGCGTGAAACAAAGTCTGCCCAGGCTTCAGGGCTCATGCGATCGCCTTTTGCGAGGCTGGGTGATGCTTCCATTTGTTCTGACATTTCACTTCTCCCGATCCAGATCATCACCCGAGCGCACAAGCGCCCAGGCTGCGAAGAAAATAAAGGCTACGATCAGCCATGCTATGTGATGGGCTTCCATTAGATTGCCTCCCGGCGTATAGGGTGATGAAGGGTGATGCGTGAAGGGGTGGGGTTACAGGGGCTTGAAGAACACAAGCCAGTGCGTTAGCCCCTTGCGGCCAGACAAGTGACCGAACAGCGGTTCGATAGGCGTCAGGGCCAGCACCTCGCCGACCTTGACCTGCGTTTCGTTCCACTGAACACCAGCGTTCCGCCGGGCTTGAGCACGCGCAGGCACTCGGCAAAGCCTTGGCGAAGATCCTCGCGCCAGTCGTTGCCCAGCTTGCCGTACTTGGCAGCCAGCCAGCTTCTCGGGCCAGCGCGCTCGAGGTGTGGCGGGTCAAACGATACAAGCAGGAATGAGCTATCCGGAAAGGGCAGGGCCCGGAAGTCCATCTGCGCATCTGGCTCGATCTGCAGGGTGCGGGTGCCGTTCTCTCGGCCGTGCGAGCGATCAGTAACCGTGATCGACTCCCTGCGAAGGTCGCCTGTGACCAATATCCGCTTGGGTTCTGTCACGATTCACCTCCCAGCTTGGCCTGTATACGCTGGCGAATCTCAAGAGGAAGGGTCAGGTACTGATCGACATCCCACGTCTTGATATCCCGCAACAGCCCCAGCAGTTCGTCACGCTGCGCTTCGGCTAAGTGCCAAGGCGTCCAGTAACCGTCACCCATCGGCACCGCGAGCGGCTGGCTTGGCCCATTCCAGCGCAAGCCGTACCGGGGCATGCCTGCGCCGAATGGTGCGCTTGGCGGGAACTCAGGCAACAGCCCTTGCTCCTGATATTGGGCTTTGTTCAGTAAGCCAAGCACTTGAGACTCGCTTGCAAGTTGAACGGTGGCAGAACAGTTATCGCACCCAAGGAAAAACACTGCGCGCATTTCGTTTGCTTTGTGTCTTCCGTCCTGAATGCCATCAGACCCGCGCATGGTCATATCCCATGTCAGATCGGACCAGCCGCATTCTGGGCATTCTGTCTTCTGGCGCATACTCACCCCTCCCTGTTCTGGCGGGCTTGAATCGCGGCGCGGGCAATATCGCGGTGAAAAGTCGTGTCTTGAATCAGGTATACCGACGCCCCGCCATCCAGCTTGCCGCCTTCCTTTTCTGCCTCGCGCTGCAAATATGGGATTGGGTGCGCTATAGCTTCCAGAGCGCTCAGCAACCCACTAACGTCAGGGGCGGGCGGGATTTCGTCGCGTCCGCGATACCACAGGACACGATCCGAGGGCTGTGGGGCTGCTGCGAGCGCTGTGCGTTCTGGATATGATCCGGGGAGCGGCGACATAGCAGGCTTGCGCTTCTGCTTCTCTCGTATCTTGAGCACCGTTTCTGGCTGCGTGATGCGGGCCAGCTCTGTTTCGGCGCATGCTTGCATATCCAAATCTTGAGCAAGGCACAGCGCGGCAAGCGTGACCATTACCCCGCCAACTTCCTGGCTGCGCTCCCCGATTTCGCGACCGAAGACATAATCGACCAGCTTGTGCGCCTCTTCATCAGTGCATCCGCAAGCCTGTACCAGCTCAAGGGCTTCTTCGAGGAAGCGGTGATTGCGCTCTGTTTTGTCGCTGGCGATCTGCGGGCCGAAACACTCCATCATCCATTCCGCAACGCCAGACTGGAACGGCACCGCTTGCTGGCGGGCTGCTTGCCAGCGCGCTCCTGCATTGAATCCAGCGTTCGCAGCCAGTACGCCAGAAATACCCTTCACCGGATTGCCTGAATGTTCCCAGGCCTTGAACGCTTTGAATACTTCCTGCTCCAGTTCACTTTTCATCGCACTTCTCCATCGCCGGCTGCATGTCGTGCCGAGCGTCGTTGTATTCCTGATTGACGTGTATCCAGAGCGCATTGAAGTCCGCCTGGGTCATCCATTCGTCTATCTGCACATGCTTGACGGGTTCGCTGTCTTGTTGTGCTGGGGTTTGGGTGGTCATGCTGACCTCCTGTATTTCTGCAGGCCAAAGTCCGTGGCCTGGTATGCATCGCCCGTATGGGTGCGGGTCCAGACTATTGCGCCCTCGGCCAGCAGCCCGTCTGCCGTCCGCTGGAGGCGCTGGTGGGCATAGGTCCAAGCGATGCGCCGGAACAATTCGTAGGCATCGCCCGAGCTGACAATGAACGGGGGAACGCTTTGGATGGCTGACTGCTCGATCAGGGGGAGCTGGTTCATGCGACTCTCCGAAGCTCATCAATGATGTGAGATACCGGAACCGGGCAGACCGCGTTGCCCATCAGGTGCACGGCCAGTCGGTGGTTGTCGGGCAGCTGGTAGGTGTCGGGGAACGACATGGCCGCTCGGCATTCCCAGCGCGACAGCATCCGCATCCGGTCGCCGTCGACGACTGCCCAGCGGTCAAGGGTGGTTATCGTGCCGATAGGGCGGTCCAGGCTGCGGCCAGTGAGCCCGGACCCTGACTTGTAGTAGGGCATCAGGAACCGGCCACCGTGCACCTTACGGCCTGCCTCGACCCGTTGCAGCGTGGCGGTTGCACGCCCAGGCTTTTCGATGGCCGACCACTTGCCGGCCTCGAAGTCGATAAAGGATCTGGCGTGGATCTGCTGTTGCTGGGGCAGGGTCAGCATCAATGGATTACTTGACCGGGTAACGACAAGGAACAGGCGAACCCTGTTCTGTGGCGCTCCATGATCTGCAGCGTCAATGATGTGCGGCGCCACCTGATAGCCCAGCGCATTCATGGCCAGCTCCCAAGGCCGGTACAGGGTCCACTGCAGGAACTCCGGTACGTTCTCGACCAGTATCAGCGGCGGGCGGTGGTACTCGGCGGCGGACACAACGGCCCATGCAGTGCTTCGGCTGGCGTCATGCTGGGGATTGCCCTGCGCCTTGCCTCGCGCCTTGCTGTGGCCCTGGCAGCAGGGGCTGGCCATCATCAGGTCATGCTTGGGCACCGCGGACCAGTCTGCTTGATGCAAGTCCTGGCAGATATGCATGGCGCCCGGGTGATTCTTTGCATGCCACTCAACAGCGTCAGGCCAGTGATTCGCGGCCCAAACCACATTGCAGCCAGCCAGTGTTGCGCCCGTGCTGAAGCCGCCAGCGCCGGCGAATAGGTCGATACAGTTCATTGGATTACCTCGAGATATGCATCAAGCCAGGTACGCGCCCGGCGGTGTGCCATGTTTTTGCGGAAGGCGCGGCGCTCGAGTCTCACGTCCTGCTGTGTGCCGCTGGCTTTGGCGTAGCGCATACAGGCGAGATTGAACCGGGCTTGCTCTGACCAGAACTCGCGATTGGCAGTAGGGCAGGCGCTGATGTGGTCGAGGGTGGTCATGCCGCCACCTGCTCTTCCCAGCAACCAACCGCCTCGAATACCTTGCCGGCCTGTTCCTCTGTCAGCGACTCACCGACCGGGCTGGCGATCCAGCCCTGGCCAATGACGTGCTGCGGGTTGCAGGTGGCCAGTAGCCTCTCGATCTCAACGTCAATGACGCCTGGCTCGATCTCGCGCCGGACCTCAATGAAGTTGCCGTGCTCATCAAAGGCGTCGTACTTGATGACCTGGGCGCCAAGCTGATCCGACCGGTACTGACCCTGTGGCGCTATCTCGGCTGCTTTGATGTACCGCTCACCGGTCTGGCTGCGGCAGAACACGGCCAAATAGATCGTCCAGATGTGGGCAATCTCGCAGATCGAGTACGCGAGCTCACGGCTCGGGGCAATGCTCTTGCAGTTCTTCCAGTTGATCAGGCCTTTCCGTCCGCTCGGATCGACATGGACGACAGCGACACAGTTGTGCCGGAGCAGGGCGCGGGTATTGCGTTGCAGCCGGACTGCCTGGTTGTTCTTTTTGCGCTTCATGGCCGACTCCTGCAGTGTTTGTCTGCGATCTGGCGCAGCCGGTTGGCGGCAGGGTCGCGCCCGCTATCGGCCAGGTACGCGGAAACGTAGGCCCGACCCAGCCCTGTGGCCGCTTTTATGTCGCAAATCGCCAGCCCTTCGTCAAACTTGGCAAGGATCACTGGGCCCCACTTTTGCCGCCGTCGCTGTACCAGCGACAGCCTGGGTTCGGGCTTTGGCTTCGGATCCGGATGGCGGCGGCAGGGCGGCGGCAGCATCTTCGGGCCGGGCAGAACTGTGATCAGATGCCGGTTGGCCTCTACTACTGCTGCCAATCGGGCAGCCTCTGCCGCCCGTGTCTCTGGGATTGTCTGTAGCATTGGGGTTACTCCTGAATCAGCTTGCTACTTGATGCGAACAGATGATTTGCCGAGCTCTATGTGAGCGCCGGGAACGTCACTGCCGGCCTTGAGCGCTGCCAGGATGGCTACCTTGTCGGGCAGGACTTCCGTTTTCACGCGCATCAAGTCGTCAGGCAGGCGCTCGGCATTGTCGATAACCGCAATCTCGCGGCCCTTGGCAAGCGTGATGGTGAACAGCGGGCACTTGATCTTCGTGATGCCGGCCGCTTCCATGTTTTCGCGCAGGTACTCCGTGATCTGCCGCTTGCGGTTGGTGATCAGACGTTTGCGCTCGGTCAGGCGCTCGACCTCCTTGTCCAGGGCTGCGACATCGGAATCAAGGTTCAGCACCACATGGCTGACCGCTAAGGCCTTTTCGTTGAACTCCGCCTCAATGGCGCCCATGGTGTCGCGCAGGGCGACTGCCATGTCTTCGTCGGCACCCTCGGCCAGCGCGGTGAGTTCGCGGAACTGGCCGGTTAATTCATAGAGTTTGTCAGCCATCATTCCACCTCGGCAGGTTGCTTGAATTCAGCCATGCGGCTCTCGAAGGCCAGCGTCAGGCGCTTGATGAACTTGTCCTCATTGCGGCGCGTAGCTGTGCGGACATAGCTGGTGTGCAGCTTCTTGAGCTCATGTTCAGAACCGGCAGACTCCAGTGTTTCAACGGCATCCTTGAGCCACTGCAGGCGCTCTTCCTTCTGGCGCTCAATCTCGGCTTCCTTGTCTTCGGCCTGCTCGAGCGCGGCTTCTGACTGGCGCTCTGCGACATAATCCTGATCGTCGAACATGCCGAGGAACACGTCAGCACTGAATCCAAGCATGGACAGGGCTTTTTTGATCGCGTCGGTGAGCGACTTCTTGGGCGCCTCGCCGTCTGTCGTGACCCCGTACTTCGATTTGTACATATAGGGCGTGCAGCCGTACTGCTCAATCTCCCCGCGCTGGCCGTCACGCATGAACCAGAACAGGATCTTGACCGTGTGGTTCAACTCATGGCCCAGGCTGAAGCGGTTGTCGCCTTCGCCTGAGAAGATTTCAGGGCCCGGATCGAATCGCTCTTCGGTGACGCTCCAGCCAAACCCGATACCCACCGGCCCGAACTCTTCGGTAGCCTTCATGATCATTGCGGTGCCGCTGAGGCTGGTTATCTGCTGCCCGCCGACCTTGGCCTGCTTGGTGTAACGCGCATCTGTCTTGCAGACGGCTTCCCATAGCTTCATATTCGTGGAAGTCATGTCATTACCCTGTGAAGTAGTTGGCCAGCCCGGAGGCTGCGAAGAAGGCTGAGAAAATAGCGAAGGTGTATAGGCCTGCTTTGATGCCGTCGCGGATGGGGCGGATCATTCGTCGAGCAGCCGCAAAGCTGTCGCCAGAACGCCGTGGTGCAGGTAGTCGTTCGCGTTTGGACCGAAGTAGAACCGAGTGCCGTAATCCTGCTCCGCCCAAAATTCCTTTGCCTCGCAGAACCGGCGAAGGCCGCCAGCGCCTTTGAATACCCCGGCAGCCATCAATCGCTGCTCGGCAGTCTTCGGCTTCTGCGCCTCTTCAAGCTCTGCGATGCGGTCGCGCAGCCGTTTGGTGCCGCCGTACTGCATGCTGTTTTCGATCTCTTTTGCAGTGTTCCGCAGATCGGCGGTCAGATGCTTTGGCAGGCCGCACTTGATCGCCTGATTGATATTGCGCAGCCAGCGTTCGCGCTTGCGCTGTGTGCCTTGCGCTACACGTTCGCCTTCAAGCTCTTTGATCCGGGCAAGCGCTCTGGCCAGGTATTCGTCAACGTCGATATCGACCGAGCAGTGCGGACAGTTGCCATCAGCCTCGCTGCGCTGCTCCAGGGTGAGCCCGGTTTCGCAGTGCCAGCACTCTATCTCCGCTATCAGATCGTCTGTGCAGGATGGGATGGTCATGATTGGGGCTCCCCCATCTGAACCAAGGACGACCCGCAATCTGGGCAGCCACATTCATCTTTGGGCCGGTCCATTGTCTTGCACCAAGGCTTCGGGGTCGGGACTTCCCTGGTAACGCATGCCGTCATGCTGACCTGATCGCCCTTGATCTCTACAGCGCCAAAGCAGTGCCAGAGTCGCCCCGTCAGCCCTGATTTCATTGGATGGGTGAGCATTACAATTCGCCCCAGGAGGACTGATATGTCTTCAAAGCCTTCAAGTGAATTGGCGAACTCAAGCACCTCTTCAAATAGCTCGTCGCTCTCTTCCTTGCCTCCGAACTTTTCCGGATAGGCCGCAACAAACGTTTCGTAAATTTCCAGATCAGTTAATGACTTGCTCATACCTCACCCCTCAACACATAAGCCGCGCCCGTAGGCATAATCGGAAACCGCAGCACCTTGCCCAGCTTCTCGCGCCGGAACGCAATCTCGGCCAGCGCACGGCGGGTCAGGATTTCATGCTCGGCCAGGCTGATAAGCGCGTGCTCATGCAGCAGATAATGCAGGTCCAGCTCGAATACCTGCTTCATGCTGTTCAGTTCGCGCTCGGTTGTGATCTTGCGGATGTAGTTCAGTCGGGCCTCGATCCAGTCAAGGCCCACTTTGCGAGTGATCATTTCAATTCACCTTCCCTGTGGTTATAAGCCGCGGTATACAGCCGACCGACAACAGCCTTGGCCAGCGGGTCTTTGCTGTGCTTGAGGACCAGTTGCAGCAGATTGTGCTGATCGTCATCGCCCAAGTAATCGCCGATCGTCTCGCTGCCAAATGCCTCGGCCAGCTCGAAGAATGTCGGTGCGTCCATTTGGTTATCGGTGAAGCGCTCGGCGAAGATTGTGCATTCCGTTTCGAGGGAGTCGGCTGCGTGATCCTCTGGAGGCAGAGCGTTGTCGTATTCGAACTGGTTGTTGTATGTCTGTGCTGTTTGCATTTACTTATCCTCCAGCTTGGCAAGCTCTGCCTTGAGGTCATCAATGCGCTTTGCCTTTGCGGCATCTGCGATGGCCTGATGCTTCTGGCGTGCTTCTTCGGGGATCTGAATGCCTTCGATCTTTTCCCAGCGGTCCATGCTGAAATGGTTGTTCTTTTCGGATGCGTACAGCTCGCTCTGGCGCTCACATTCCGCTTGAGCCAAAGCCAAGGCCTCCTGATAACTCTTCGCGGGCAGTATCGTTTTGCCGCAGCCACCGCTGCCGTCGCGATACTCGCAAAGCCGGTAAACCAGCGACCCGTCAGACTTGCCGTAAAGCGAAACCAGCTTGATGCCGTCCAGCCTGAGCGTGCCGCCCCAGCGATCAACGTCATAAGGCGCGTCGTCGTTGAGCCAGTCGATGATCTCCGGCGAGTAGCCAGACACGAAAAGGTGTGTGATTTCTCCGGCCATGAAGCTGTTCAGCGTGTCCAGCTGGGAAGGGTCCGAGTTCCTAACAAAACCAGTTAGGGCGCAGGCCTGCGCTGACGCTTTGCTTCTGGCAAATTCGAGCTGCCGTCGCTGATCATCCATCGCCTTGGTTAGCCGCGCCCTCTCGCTCTCGTACCGCGCCTCCAGCTCGCGAAGGCTCTTTGCCTTCCATGATTCGGCTGGCTGATCGTGAAGACTGCCAACCACGAAGTTCTCGCCGCTGGGTATCTCTTGCCCGCCGCTGACAAAGATCTCCTGAACAATGGTTTGCTCTGCGTTCAACTTACCGACTACCAAGACTTTCTTGCCATCGTTCGTATATTTGATGTTGGTCATATCTATCTCCTGAGTAGCCACAAGTGCTGCGTTCTGGCCGCGATAAATGGTTACCAGCTCACGTATCCGGCTGAGTCAGAGCGCAGCCTTGTGGCTGCTATAGGTGGGGGAGTGGGGTGCCGGTTACGTCTCCGGCGCGGGCTCTCACCGCCGTCTTGCTGATACACCTCTTAGCTGGCGTCGCTTGATTTAGATGGCCGGAGCTGATCCCGGCATGCGTACCCCTCAACTGAAGAACTATCCCTACTCACGCCCAGCTTTCACTGATTGCGCTCCCTTGCGGGTTCGGTTCGTCTCATGCGTTGACCATCGCGCTATCGGTACGCTTCCCATCCGGCGTAGCCCATCAGCCTGGGCATTCATCTACATCGAATAGCGCTCTGCCTGGGCCATGCCGTAGGTATCGGCCATCCCCCTACGGCTAATCACAGAGCGCTAATCGATGCCCTCTCAGTGAAAGGGCGATGGGTTACTTGGCTGCAGCCATAATCTCTTGCACTTTCTCGCGGGGCAGCCAAAGGACAAGGCCAAGCTCTTTCGGCCCTTTCAGGTCAAACGCCTGATCGGTGCAGAACGTGAACTCGTTGTGATCCTTGCGCTTGTTCATGCCGGTAATACAGGAATCCAAAGGGTTCAGCTTTACGTTGTCATCGCCCAGCGCTGTTATCAGCTCTACTATTCCCATTTCCTATCTCCTCTATGGTTTCAAAGAAGCCTCGACGAAGCTGCTTTGAAATGCGCCCTGTCTCCAAGGCGCTGCGTATTCTGTCTACTACTTGCCGGTGTTTGCGCCACCGCCGGCTGGGCGAGCTGTCAAGGAATCCTTGATAACTGGTCTCCATCACGCTTTCTTGCTGGATTCGTATCTCAAGCCTGCGCCCCTGGATGCTGTTCAGGGCACTGCTGGCTAGCCTGCGTGACTTCGCGCAACTGCATATGGAGTTGCGGCCAGTTCCAGAGCTGGCATGGAAGGTGAAATTTGTATCGCGCTCTATGTCCTTTCGGAGATCACCTTGCGCGGATCATTGGCTGTTAAAGAACGTTCGGAACATGTCCTTGCCGTTGTTGCTGGGCATGGGTTTAAAATTACCAGCAGGTAATAGCTGCGTCAATACCAAATGGTAATAATAATTCAGGCAGGCACAAAAAAACCGCCGAAGCGGTTGGGGGAGGGGCACAAAAAAAGCCCGCTCGGGGCGGGCCTTGGGGTGATTGACTAAATGATATACCATCACACTACTTACGGCGTGAGGAACAGCGGATGACTACATCTCAAGGCAGTCTGAGTTTCAAGCTATTCTGTCTAATTCGGCCGTCAAGAGATGGCGAGCACTATCTTGTCTACAACTCTTGCGAAGGCTGGAGAGTAGTGGAGTGGGACGATGATGATCAGGTTTTCAGGATGTTTGGCGGAGACTATTTAGACGCCAATAATGTGGTTTTCTGGACAGAACTGCCAGATACCCATGCCATGTGCGCTATGGAGCAGCGCATTGCGTGCCAGTCCGTAACATTAGACTATCTTACTGAGCGTCCAAAGCCGCTAATTCTGACAGAGGGCCGGATAACTTCCTGACGTTTTCTTCGCTAGCGCCCATCAAGGTCAGCTTGGAGACATTGTCGGGCGTGAAGAATCGCACCCCTTGCTCTGCTATTTTCTCTGCCTCACTAATGTTCCTTATCGCATCACCAAGCCGTTTGGCAAGCTGGGCAATGTATTCTGGAGTCATTTCCTCTATGTCAGAATCAGACAGCGATATAACCTCATCAATTGCAGGCGATATCTTCCTGGCAACGAAGGAAGAAAGGCTTGACCGAAAGAATGCAACGCCGGCAAGCGTTCCGACAACCTCGCTAACCATGGGCTTACCGCCAACATAGTCCTTGCGGGAGGTATTGGTTTGTATGAAGTGGATCTGAGCCTCGCGCTTATCCATAAGACGCTCAACCATGATTGACGAGTTTCGCTCTGCCGCCATGGTGATGAGCTCACCAGCTTGGATCGGCATCCACTCTCGGATAACGTTACGGCAGCGGCTTAGCGCCCCGCTGAGTGATCGCACTCGTTCAATCTTTGCGCTGTGCTTGCTCAGTTCGGCCCTGGCTTCTGCAATCGCTTGTCGGTTACTAATGGCTTTGCGGCGAGCTTTATAGGATTTCCTGGTGCTGCTGTAATTGAGCCCCAGGTGATTTCTACCGCAGTCCTGTCCGATATTTGTAATGCGCCCATCGGAGGTGACGACCAAATATCCATACATGTGCTTCTTTCGGCAACCCTGAATACCGCAAGGCACCTCATCAATTTTCGCAAGCGCATAATCGATAAGCATGTCTTTAAGTGATCTCCCAGTCTTACCGCCGAATTCAATCTGGGTTTCGTAGCCTGGTATTGCCTCAAGGTCAGCTTGATTTTTTATGGGTTCGCCAGAACCGCGCAGATAGCGCTCAATAGTTCCATCTACTGCCTCCTTGCTGGCTGTCCCCATGCACTACCTCCTGCCCGCTATAATTTTGCGCTGCGTCCATTATCAAGAATAACGAGCCGCGAAAGCGATCACCGCCCCGACCACCACCACAATCAACAACCCCTCAAGCGCCCGACGCTTGGCCCAGCGCTCGCCGCGCAGCAGGGCTTCTATCAGGTAGACGAGGCGCATTAGAGCCGCTGCGACCGCCATGCCAAAAGCACTCTGGCATGTATCACCATTCCTTTCAGATCGTTGCCGGTGATGTCGTAAGGAGGGTAGGCGTCATTGTCCGAAATGACCCGAACACCATTAGGCAGCATCTGGAGGCGCTTCACGAAGAGCGCCCCGCTTAGCGTGAACATGTAGACGCCATCGGTGTGCAGGGAGGTAATACCCCTGTCGATAATCAGCGGATCACCTGACGCGAAGGTCTTGTTCATTGACTCGCCGAATCCGGTGATCATCCCAAGGTTTTCGGGTTTGGAGAAAGAGACGCCCTGGGTTTGAAGAAAATCGAGACTGACCGTCACGTGCCGGATTGTCTCGATATAGTCGCTCGGCAGAACCTGGCCTGCGCCCATTGCCGCGCGTACATCGTAATGCGGAATGGCAATTTCGCCATTGCGCGCCTTGCTGGAAAAATCAGCAGCTATCACATTATTTCCCCTTTCCTTGGGTGCAGAGCCCGCCAGTCTAGCAGGCAGATCAACATCGTCGAGCGCGTAAGTGTGCAGACCTAGAATCGCCTCAATCTCGCGGGCCAAATCCTCTCCAACGTTCTTCGCGCCTTTCTTTTCAGGTTCCGCCAGTAGCCGCGAGATTACGTTCTGCGGCCTTCCGAGCATATCGCCGAATCGCGACTGAGCCCCACGGGTTCCGGGCGGAAAGTAGTGGGCCATCAGCGCTTTCAGATTGTTTCGGCGTATCTCGCGGTTATCCATTCATCGATATTCCCTTGCCATTACTCCAAGGTAAATGACCATCTGGTATTGATTTGTGATTACCGATTGGTAATACTCACAGTCATTCCTATGGAGGTTGTTTATGAACACCAGACAAGACCCCTTACTTCTATGGCTAAAACGAGCCTCTGAAGACCAGATCCGCGAAACAGGCTCGACGCGCGGCTACCTGCTTCAAATCGGGTACGGCAACAAGAAGGCTTCCCCGGAAATCTCGGCCCGACTTGAGGCTGCGACTGGCGGGGAAGTCACGCGCAAGCAGCTTCGGCCAGGCGACTGGTCTGTTATCTGGCCAGAGCTTGTGGCCGCCTAATTCTTTAACTCAGTCATTCCATAACCCAAGGAAACCGCTATGTACGCAGACCCGAACCACTTGCGCGACAAGGAGATAAAGCTCCGCGTTGACGATGCCACATACCAGCTCATTGAGGCGCTGGCTCAGTACCACCGCACACAGAAAGCCGTGCTGGTGCGCGATCTGGTGGAGGCGGCGCTGGAGCGTCTTTCCGCTGACGAGGATACCAACGAACAGCAATCGGCCTGAAGGCCCTGGAGCGGGGCTCATGACCGGAACAAAAGAGTTGGCGACAACGCTGACCGATGACGAGTTGCACCTTCTGATTAAAGAGGCAAGGCGACGAGGCGTCGAACCCGAGGAACTGCTGACCCATCTGGTACGGCAGGAGATAGACCACAGGACGAAACCCAAGCTACGGCGAGGGAATGTAAGGCCGTTTCGCAGGAAGCCTGATTAGGGCGCTTAGAGGGCCTGAAAAGGGAAAGACAGATCAACCGGCGGGAGCAGTACCAATGACCAAGCAAATGCACCAGCGACTGGCAATGACAAACGCAAAGCGTGTTGCCTGCTGCCGGGGATCGGAAAAAGAAAAGGCCCGGCGTGATTGTTTGAATCACCTCCGGGCCTCTTTGTTCTCGGCTGCAACCGAGAGCGTTCTCAACACTAAGCGGGAATCAGTATGAACAACATCTTCGAGATCAGCAAGTCCAAGGGGTTCACCCGGATGGATAACGACCTATACGAAGCCCTTATCGCGGCAGACCTGTCAGGGCGCGAGCTTCGTGTAGCCCTGGCCATTCACAGGCTGACGGCGGGCTATAACGTCCTTGAGGCAAGAGTGTATGCCGGTGGCATAGCGGAAATGTCAGGGATCGCCCGCGAGAATGTCTCGCGCATGGTTAGCGAACTGCTACGCCAGCGGGTGATTTATCGCAACGGCGGAAGTAAATCACCTATCGGGTTTAACCATCCAGATTTATGGATCATCGACACCAAAGTCGAGCCCAAAAAGGGCAAAGAACAAACAACACAGTGTGTCAAATCCGACACGTCCTTAGTGTCATTCCCGACACACTATAAAGACATAAATACAAAACCCAGTACTAACGTACTTGTCGCCGCTGAAGCTGCGACACCTCAAAGCGAATCACAACCAGAACCACAAAGCACCATTGGGCCTGAGAAGCGCCAGGACAAAATCCCATACCAGCAGATTGCCGACCTGTACAACCGGATTTGCGGTTCAGTGCTGCCGGCGTGCTTGAAGCTGAACGACAAGCGCAGGGCGAACATCCGCAAGTGCTGGAATCTGGAGATTGCCGGGGAAAAGCCGTTCCGTGACATGGACGGCTGGGAAGGCTATTTCAACGATTGCCTGCAGAGCCGCCATTGGACGGGGCACAACGACCGCAACTGGCGCGCAAGCCTAGAGTTCCTGACCCGGGAAGAAAACGTACTGCGGGTGCTGGAGGGGCAGGCATGAGCGAATCCAGACCCCTTGCAGCTCCAGAAGCCGAGGCGGGCGTGGTCGGCGCCCTGATGATCAAGCCGCTGCTGGCGGAGAAGATTGGTTCATTCCTTGATGCCGCGCATTTCTCGGACCCCGACATTGCTGCCCTGTACCAGCTTTCGCTGATGGCCTGCTCGAAGGACCAGAAGCCCGACGCTATCACCCTGGACGAGCTTTGCCCTTGGCTCCCCAGTGGCGCCCCAACCATGGCGACAGCGGCGCAAATTCAGATAGCCACGCCAAGCGCAGCGAACGCCGAGGTCTACGCCCGAATCGTCGTCGAGCGGTACAAGGCGCGGTCAATGGTCGAGGTTGCGCAGCGCATCACGGAAATGGCGAACAGCCGAGGTCGCGTATCAGACCAGATCGCCAAGGCTCAGTCCATGGTAATGGACCTGATAACCGAGGACGAAGTGCCGGACGTTGTGACGATGAAAGAGGCCCTTTGGCCCGTTTATCACGAAATGGAAGAGCGCAATTCCGGCAAGGTTCAGATAGGACTCAAGTTTGGCCTGAATGATCTCGACGCGATTGTAAAAGGCTTGCGTCCCGGGAACCTGGCCATTATCGCCGGGCGTCCCGGGACAGGTAAAACCGTCCTAGGCATGAATCTGGCGGAGAACGTGGCTGTTCGCTGCGGTGGTTCGTCGCTGATCTTTTCCCTAGAAATGAGCAAGGCGGAGCTCGCGAAGCGATCCTTGTCTTCGGTCTCCGGAGTCAGCCAGGGCCATATTGAATCAGGCGAAGCGATCCAAGAGAGCAGTATTTCCGACTTCGTTGTTGCTGGTTTCGGGAAGCTGTCAGAGGCAGATATCCGAATCTGCGACAAAGGCGCGCTGACGTTTGCCCGAATCGCCGCCATCGCACGGCTACAGCACCGGGCCAAGCCGCTAAGCCTGATCGTAATTGACTACATCGGGCTGATCTCTACGGAGCAGGGCAGCCGATTCCAAAACCGCAACCAAGAGCTCGGCGCCATCAGTCGAGGCATGAAGGCGCTTGCTAAGGAGCTTGGTATTCCCGTTGTGGCGCTCGCCCAGCTTAACCGGTCCATCGAGTCGCGCACTGACGCAAAGCCCCGCATGAGCGATTTGCGGGACTCTGGTGAGATCGAGCAGGACGCGGACGTGATCATCATGGCTCACCGGGATGACGACCCAAAGAGGGGCGGCACAGGGATAACCGACATTGATGTTGTGAAGTGCCGGCACGCCAAGCCCGGGTTCACCATATTGGACTTCCAGGGCGACATGGCCAGGTTCGTATGTGTCGCTGACCCGTCGAGGTATCAGGCGAAAGAGCAGGAGCGCGCGCCCGAAGAGAAGAAATCGATCCGCTCAAGATTCCGAGGTGCCCAATGACCAACCACCAAGCACCCCGCATGCAACTAGACCTACGCGCCCTGGTAGACGAGTACATCGCCGAAGGCTGGGAGCTAGCCCGAGGCGAGCCGCTGGGGCTGGTCAAGGGCGATCAGCGCAAGCTGGCTGAACTGCAGGATATGAGCGGGAGGTGGGCATGACCATGACAGACAAGCTCATGCGCTCCCGCTTAATCGACAAGGTGTGCACATGCATAGCCTCGCTGCTGGTGGCCATATTCATTGCCGGGGTCCTGACCCTGTTTACCTGTTTGGTGCTGGTATGACTGAGATCACGATGGATCAGCTACGGGCACGGCTGAAGCAGTACATCCAAGACAACTACAAGACCCAGGCGGCGTTTGCCCGTTCGGTGAAGATGAGCCCGGCGCACGTCTCGGGCGTGCTGAGCGGCCGCAAAGCGGTGCCGCTGGCTTGGGCTGAGCTGGTCGGCGCCTCGTTTGAGGTGCGCGTCACCATCAAGGATTGGACGCAGCGGATGGGGCGGCAAAGCCCGGTACCCACTCGCAGCATGAAGTGCCTGGCCTGCGGTGAATACCACTACGGGATTGCAGGGCTGCCGTGCCCGACCATGATGCCAGTGGCTTACGGGTTCGATGATGGGGTGGTGGACCATGACTGAGAAAATCAGCGTCAACGGCGCTGCCAAGCTATCCGAGGCCATCACCAAGCTGACGGCCATGTTCCGCGAAAAGAAGTACGTGGTTGTTTCCCTGCGCCCAGGCAAGGACCGCACGCTTGATCAGAACGCGCTCTGGTTCGCCCTGTACCAGCGCATTGCCGAGATGACCGAGATCGGCGACGTGGAAGACGCCAGGCGCTACTGCAAGCTGCATTTCGGGGTAGTGATCATGCGCAAGGACTCAGAAGAGTTCCGTCGCGGATGGAGCCAGATGTTCATTCATCTGGATTACGAGCAAAAGCTGGAGCTGATGGGGCCCTGCTCGATATTCGGCCCTGATGGCTTTCCGGTCACCCGCCTGTTCAATCGCGCCCAGGGCATCACCTACACCAATCAGATTGTCGATGCGTTTCGCGCTAAGGGCGTGTTCTTCGATGACCTGCTGAGCGAGGACGCGGCATGAAAACCGGAGGCCAGCTCAAGGCCATGAGCGGCAAGCCGAAGAAGTGCGCCGTCCGCACCTGCCGCCAGTCATTCACACCCAAGGCCCCATTCGAGAAATGGTGCAGCCATGACTGCCGACTGAAGCTGGCCCTGGATTACCTGAGCACTGAGAAGGTCCAGCGGGCCAAGATCGAGCGCAAAGAGATCAGGGCGGCCAAGGAGCGCATTAAGACCAAGGCAGACCACGCCAGAGAGGCCCAGCAGGCGATAAACGAGTGGGTCAGGCTTAGGGATGCAGATAAACCCTGCATCAGCTGCGGTCGGCATCACCAGGGCCAGTATCACGCAGGGCATTACCGGACAGTCGGCAGCAATCCCGAACTACGGTTCGAGCCGCTGAATATCCATAAGCAATGCGCCCCCTGCAACAACCACAAATCGGGCGACATCGTTAATTACCGGATCAGCCTGATTCAGCGCATCGGGCAAGAGGCTGTTGATTGGTTAGAAGGTCCGCATGAGCCAAAGCGCTACACCATCGAGCAGTTGCAGGCGATCAAGGCCGACTACCGGGCAAAGGCCAGAGAATTGAAGCGCGGCACAGAAAAACAACGGGGAGAGGGCGCCAGATGATCGACCAAGTGATGATCGGATTGACCGGGGCGGTAGCAGTGCTTCTGACCCAGCAGCAGAATCCACGGCTCAAGCGGTACGCCTGCTGGTTCGGTATCGCAGGACAGCCATTCTGGTTCTTTGCCACCTACAAGGCCCAGCAGTGGGGGATATTCGCCCTGTCGTTCCTGTACGCCTATGCGTGGTTCCTGGGGCTCTATAACAACTGGATCAAGCCGGCGGCGGCTCGGGAGGCTGTATGAAGATGATAGGCGCAAGACAGGCATGGCACGATGCGATGCATGAAAACCGCGACTCAGTCATGGCTGTTGCTGCCGAGGTCGCCAAACTACAGAAGCGCGACGAGTCTAAGGGCGGCAAGGTCATCATCATGCTGCAGAATGAAATGGGCGTTGAGGTCGCCAAGTCGTACCAGGCAACGACCAAGGGCGACGGCATATCCAGAAGTACCCGCACCGGTCGCAGGCTGTCCGAATCAAGGTGTGCGCACATGCTTGCCGCGGGATTGGTTCAGCACGCCATCAGCAGCCTGCCTAAGCCGCTGCAGCACCTGGGCCACTTCTTCTACTCGCCCCTTGCCAATGGGCATGACCTGGCTGTCGCTCACTCGCTGATCATGTGCTCGGTTGATTACGGCATACCGCAGGGCAGGACGGACAAGGGGTACTGGCTGATAATGGCTGCGCTGCAATCACACAAGAGCGCAATGTCACGAGGTTCACCGTTGGGGCCGTCTGAGGTCTGTTTCTTCATCGAGGAGCGCCTCGGCTGCAAGATGAGCCGGGACAACTGGTCAAGGGACTGGGCTGTCATATGGGAGAAGGTCTGCCGTCAGGTGGACAAGCTAGATGCGAAGGCGCTGGCACCGGTAGCGGTCATGCTAGACGAGTTCAATGAAGAATCTGTGGCCTGCTAGCCGACGAGCGGTATCAATCTTTTCTGGACAGGCGCAACCATTGCGCCTATAGTTCATACATGCCCAGCGAGAAACGCAGGGCGAACCCAGGGAGATACAACATGAGCTTTCAAACCTACTGCGAAGACATTCTGGACCTGCACACCGGCCTGATGAGCGCCGCTCAAATCGCCGAAGCCCGCGCCTCTTTCACCTCAGTGTCCGAAAAAGAAAAAGTTCAGAAGCACAAGGACGCCGGCCTGAAGCTGCCCGAGCTGATCGCGAAAGTTGATCGCCTGGCCGCCAGCCAGCAAATCGCAACCGCCAAAGCCGAGAGCGAAGGCCTGGACACCAGTATTGCCAAGCTGTTTGTCGCTCAAGCCGCTCAAGCCCTTGCAGGCAAAGCCAAGAAAGCCGACCTCCTGAACTTAATCACTCTGAGCAGCGAAGCCAGCCGCGCTCTTAACAACCAGCGCAAGGGGTAAGATCATGATCACTATCAAGAAAATAAGCGCAAACCAGGCAAATGAAAAACTCCAACAGGGCGGACTGAGCTGGATACTGTTCCGCGGCGATGACTTCGACGCTGGCCTGTTTGAAGAGTGGTGTGGCTATGCGCCCACTGATGAGGAATCGCAGGCTGTATCGGTAGCGCTTTCGGATATCGATGAAGACCAAGCGCTTGAGTTGAACCATGAAGCCTGATGCCTCCAACCACAACCCTGACCCCGCGTACCTGCGGGGCTTGAGGGAGCAGGTCGGTCTGTCGCAAACAGCGCTTGCCGAGCGACTGGCAATATCCCGACGCATGATCCAATACTACGAAGCGGCAGAAGGCGAGCCCAGCCACCGAACGGCGCCGTACTTGTATCAGTTCGCGCTGGAGATGCTCGCTATTGACAATTGAAGGGGGTTTTGCCATAGTTTCGCCATTGTGACAGTAGTCACCCCAAAGCCCTGGCCCAAAAAGCCGGGGCTTTTGCGTCTCTGCTCCCCAGAGCTTAGGCCGTTATCCTGCGGCCCGTTTTATTCCCTTTTCCGGCCACCGCACCACGCCTTCGTTTCCAGACGGGCTGTGACTGTGCGCGTGGCCGGGATCTACATGCACCGACCCGTAAGGACCAAGTATGTCGAACCAGCTAGCAAACGAAGCGGGAGTAGCCATCGCGAAGGCCTCCCCCGGAATCGCAGTGGTCGCGACAAGCGTAACTGGCGCAGTTGACTGGAACGCAACAGCCTACATGCTCACAGCCGCCTACATGGCCCTGCAGATCGTGCTTCTGATCCCGCGCTACAGGCAGATGTTCCGTGACTGGCGCAAGAAGCCGTGAACATCGTCCAGAAGTCGCTGATAGCTGGCTCCCTGGCTATGGCCGGTTCCATCGTTGGCTACTTCGAAGGGCGGGAGCTGGTCGGCTATCTGGACCCAGTAGGAATTCCGACCGTCTGCTATGGACACACAGCGACAGCAAAGCTGGGCCAGACCAAGACCGAGGCTGAATGCCAAGCACTGCTCCACCAAGACCTGGGCGCGGCTCTGGATGCTGTAGACAAGCATCTGCCCAGCATACCCCCGGCCACACGCGCCGCCCTGGGATCATTCGTCTACAACGTGGGCGCCGGCAACTTCCAGTCATCCACTCTGCTGCGCAAGGCCAAGGCAGGTGATCTGGTGGGCGCCTGCAATGAGCTGCCGCGGTGGGTATATGCCAAGGGCCAGAAGCTCAACGGCCTGGTGCGCCGCCGTGAAGCTGAGCGCCAACTGTGCCTTGAGGGCCTGAGCAATGACCAAGATTCTGATAAGCGCCATCGCGGCCCTGTTGCTGTGCGTGGGCCTTCTATGGTGGCAGCTCGATAGCAAGACTGAAACGCTCGGCACTTTCCGGGCTGATCTGGCACAAGAGCAAGCAATCACCAAGAGTCTGATCGATGCCGCAACCATTCAGGCCAGCGTCACCGCCGTGGCTGAGACCGAATCCCAACAGGGAGCACAGGACGTTGAACAGATCCGCACTGACATTGCTGCTGATGATACTGCTGAGCGCCTGCGGTACGAGCTCGCCAACTTACGTCGCCGCTCCAGCTTTGAGAATGCCGGCCTTGCCACCGAGCTCGTTACAGCAAGGCAGACCATCGGAGTGCTCGCCCACATGCTTGAAGAGTGTTCAGGCTTTGCGGGAGTCGTGGCTGGAGCTTATGAGGAAGCCAGAGCCCGAGGCCTGACGTGTCAGCGGGTGTATGAGGGAGTGAGGGGTGAATTGCAGTGAAAGCCAAACTGCCTGATTGGGAGGCTATCGAATCGGCCTACCGGGCTGGCTCCCTGTCCATCCGCGCCATCGCTGAGCAGCACGGAATCAGCGACACAGCGATACGCAGCAAAGCCAAGAAGCATGGATGGGAGCGAGACCTTACAGAGCATGTGAGGCGCACCACCAAGAGCAAGTTAGTTCGCGCAGACGTTCGCAGTGATGGTTCGCATGAAAAGGCGCGAACCGATGCCGAGATAATCGAAGAGGCATCCGACGCCGCAGCTGCTGTAGTGCTGGCTCATCGTGTCGGGCTGGCTCAATGGCGGGGCATAGCCAACAAGCTCTGCGCCACCCTGGCGGAGATGGACGTAACCGAAGACAACCACGACAAGTTCGCCCGCTCCCTGAATGCTGGTGTTGATGCCCAGCTGAAGGTTATCAAGGGCGAGCGGCAGGCCTACAACCTCGACACCGAGGAAGGCGACAAGTCGGTCAGCGACCTGGCCGCACTGATGGATGAGCTATCGACCGAGGCCTAGCGATGAAACCCGAGCATCTTGCAAAGCTCAGGGACAAGCTGTGGCGACTCAATAACCTGTATTTCATCACGAACAAGCAAGGCAAGAAGGTTCGCTTCCGCATGACAGCGGAGCAGCTTGAATACTTCGAAGGTCTGCACACCCGAAACATCATTCTCAAGGCTCGCCAGCTTGGGTTCACAACCGAGCAATGCGTGATCCAGCTGGACGCCGCGCTGTTTGAGTCTGCCAAGTGCGCGCTGATCGCCCACACGCTGAACGACGCCAAGCGGCTGTTCAGGGAAAAGATCAAGTACGCCTACGACAATCTGCCTGCAGAGATCAGGCTGGCCAACCCGGCGCGAAATGATGCGGCCGGCGAGCTGGTATTCAACAAGGGCGGCTCGCTATACGTCAGCACCTCATTCCGAGGCGGCACGCTGCGTTATCTGCATGTGTCCGAGTTCGGGAAGATATGCGCCAAGTTTCCACACAAGGCCCGCGAGATCGTCACAGGCGCTTTCGAGGCGGTGGCGTCTGATTGCTTTGTCACCATCGAGTCAACAGCAGAGGGCAGAGCCGGGTATTTCTTCGAATACTCGCAGCAGGCAGAGAAGCAGCAGGCAGCAGCGCAGCCATTGGGCGCCCTGGACTGGAAGTTCTTCTTCTTCAGCTGGTGGAACAACCCTGATTACAGCCTGGATACGGGCGGAGCGGCCATACCGCAGCGCCTGACGGACTATTTCAACGAACTTGAGGCCAAGCACAGCATCAAGACAAGCGCCGGCCAGAGAGCCTGGTATCACGCGAAGGAAAAGACGCTCGGCGATGACATAAAGCGGGAATATCCCTCGATACCGTCAGAGGCGTTCCAGCAGTCAATCGAGGGCGCCTACTACGCCAAGCAGTTTGCCAAGCTCTACGCGCAGCAGCGCATCGGCGAGCTGCCAGACAACAGCCATCAGCCGGTTCACACGTTTTGGGATATTGGCGTTGGTGATTCGACCGCCATCTGGTTCGTTCGGATGATCGGCGAAGAGTTCCACGTCATCGACCACTACGAGAACAGCGGCGAAGGCTTGCGGCACTACATGAAGGTGATCAAGGACCGAGGCTACAGCTACGGCGATCACTGGGGGCCGCACGACATCGATAACCGGGAGTTCGGCAGCGACGGCAAGACGCGGCGCGAGATCGCTGCAGCTGGATACGAGTTCGACGGCAGTAAATACAGCATCAATTTCAAAGTGGTTCCCAAGCTCGGCGTCGATGACGGCATTGATCACGTCCGCGAGATCCTGCCCCGGTGCGCGTTCCATGAGCCGACATGCGAGCAGGGCATTGGATGCCTTGAGAACTACCGCAAGGAATGGGACGACAAGCGTGGATGCTGGAAAGACAAGCCTCTGCATGACTGGTCAAGCCATAGCGCTGACGCCTTCCGCTACTTCGCTGTAGCGATGGGCCGCAGGAAAGCTGCTACCTCAATAAACATAGGATTCGCCCGATAATGGCCAATGACGTAACGTATCAGCGCCCCGAATACGAGGCAGCACAAGCCCGTTGGCGCCTGGTGCGTGACGTGTGCAAGGGCTCCGAGGCGATCAAGGCGGCGGGCGATCAGTATTTGCCGCGCCCGAACGCCCATGACCAAAGCCCTGAGAACGTCGAGCGCTTCAAGAGCTACCTTGCTCGGGCTGTGTTCTATAACGCCACTGGCCGCACCAGAGAGGGCTTGGTGGGCGCTGTATTCCGCGTAGTGCCGACGCTGACTGTACCTGCCGGCCTGGACTACCTGACCACTGATGCCGATGGTGCTGGCGTGAGCGTCTATCAGCAGTCACAAAGCATCGTATCTGAGGTGCTGGAGAGCGGTCGGGCGTTTCTGCTTGCCGACTTCCCGGCTATCGAGTCGGCCAGCCGCGCGCAGATGCAGGCCGGTATCGCTCGGGCAACGATCAACGCTTACCCGGCAGATTCGGTCATCAACTGGCGGACCACCAAGGTAGGCGCCAAGCATCTGCTGTCGCTGGTCGTGCTCAAGGAAACGCATGAAGTGGTTGACGGCTTCGGCATCGAGTCTGAGGACCAGTACCGCGTTCTGAAGCTGGAAGGCGGTGTGTACATGGTCGAGGTGTGGCGCAAGGAGAAGGATAGCGCCGCATGGGCTGTGGTCGAATCGTACATACCGCGCAGCAGCACCGGCCAGCCATGGTCAGAAATCCCCGGCGGATTCGTTGGCGCGCAGAACAATGACACGTCTGTCGATGAATCGCCGTTGTATGACCTGGCGGAACTGAACAGGGGCCACTATCGCAACAGCGCTGACTATGAGGATGCCGCCTACCTGTGCGGCCAGCCACAAGTCTGGATGGCCGGGCTAGACCAGTCGTGGGTCGATATGCTGGAAGAGAAGGGCGTGTACTTCGGTTCGCGCGCGATCCTGCCGCTACCGGCCAATGGATCGGCAGGCATTCTCCAGGCGCAGCCGAACACCATGGTCAAAGAGGCCATGGACGCCAAAGAGCGCCAGATGGTTGCCCTGGGTGCCCGCCTGGTCGAGAAGGGAAGCGCACCGAAGACCGCTACCGAAGACGCGAACGACAACGCAGCAGAGCATTCGGTCCTGTCCCTGGTCGCCTCGAACGTCTCTGAGGCTTACACCAGGGTCATAGGATTTGTTGCAGGCTTCATGAACGAGGCCGGCGAAGTGGTCTATGCGCTCAATCAGGACTTCATTGAGGCCCGGCTTGATCCGCAGACGCTGGCCGAGCTGGTCAAGTCCTGGCAGGCCGGAGCCATCACTGACGGGGATCTATGGGCCCAGCTGCGCCGTTATGGCCTGATCGATGCGGAGAAGACGGACGAGGATATTAGGGAAGAGCTGGCCAGCAGCACGTCCGGCCTGAATCTGGATGACGCAGATGTAGACGATGGCGACGAGTGAGCTTCTGATTGAGGCAGCCACCCGCAATGCCGTGATGCTCGAACGACTCAAGGCCGGCGAAGTCGCCAAGATTGAACCCTTCCTGCAGCGCATTGACCGCGATCTACGGTTGCGCCTGAGCCGCGACAGCCTGACCGAGTACAGCCGACGCAGGCTTGAAACGCTATTGACCAGCATTGACGCGATGCTGGCCAAGATTCAGGGCGAATACACCGATCAACTGATGCTGGATCTGGCCGATGTGGCGCAGTACGAGGCCGCATTCGAGGCGCGCAGCCTGGATCAGATATTGGTCAACGTCAGCGCAGCGGTTCCGACTGTAGCGGCATTGAGGACGGCTATTGATACCCGACCCTTGAGCGTGACCGGTGCCGATGGCGGCAAGCTGCTGACCAGCTTTATCGCCGACTGGTCACAGGCAGAGCGTAACCGGGTCACCGGGGCGATTCGTCAGGGCTACGTCCAGGGTGAAACGAACCAGCAGATCATCAACCGAATCCGCGGCACCAAGCGGCTCAAGTACAGCGACGGCATTCTGGCCATCATCAAGCGTGATGCCGAGGCCGTGGTTCGTACCGGCATTCAGCATGTAGCCAGCGTGGCGCGCTTCGAGACGTGGAATGCGAATAGCGATGTTGTGACCGGTTACAGAATTATTGCGACGCTTGACAGCAGGACTTCCACTCAATGCAGGTCACTTGACCAGAGGACGTTCCAGCTGGGCAGAGGCCCGATGCCGCCATTCCATATCAGGTGCCGGACCACGACAGCAGCCGAACTGGACGCACGGTTCGACTTTCTCAAGGAAGGCGCCACACGGTCCAGTCAGGACGGCTATGTGCCGGCAGATGAAACCTACTATTCCTGGCTAAAGCGTCAGCCGTCTGACTTTCAGGACGTTGCGCTGGGGCCGACCAGAGCAAAACTGTTCCGTGATGGCGGGCTAAGCGCTGAGCGCTTTGCCGAATTGCAGCTTGATCGGACATTCAAACCACTGACGCTGGAGCAGATGAAGGCCCTGGAGCCGACAGCCTTCTCCGCGGCAGGTATCTAAGCCAGCCGGGCTGGCATTACGTCTCAGGGAGACACCCCATGCTCAAGTATCAAGTTGACAGCCTGGAAGGGCTGGATGAAGCCGTGCATTCGTTTTATGAGGAAAAGGACGGAAAGTATCAGCTCAAGGTGGACGGCGCTCCCCAGCCCGAAGACGTGAGCGGACTCAAGAAGAAGATCGAGGAACTGCTGGGCGAGTCCAAAAGCGCCAAAGAGAAGGCCCGCGAGGCTGAAGAAGCCGCACGCAGGACCGCCGACGAAGCCGCCCGCAAGAATGGCGACGTGGAAGCGCTGGAAAAGAGCTGGAACGAAAAGTACACCAAGCGCGAACAGGAACTATCAACCGAGCGCGACAGCTACGCCGAACAGATCAAGCAATTGACCGTGGGCCGCGCTGCCACTGATCTGGCCGCTGAAATGGCTATTCCTGGCAGCGCCAAGGCATTGCTACCCCACATTCAGGCCCGCTTGAGTATGGATGTGCGCGACGGGAAGGCCGCAGTAGTCGTACTCGATGCCAATGGCAAGCCATCTGCTGCCACCTTGGCCGAACTGAAAACCGAGTTTTCCAATGATCCGGCCTTTGCGCCGCTGATCGTGGGGACTCATGCATCCGGCGGCGGGGCTGGCGGTGCGAAACCTAGCGGCGGGGCCGCAGCAAATCCCTTTGTTAAGGGAGAGCACTTCAATCTCACTGAGCAGGCGCGAATCCTTCGGGATAATCCCCAAGAAGCAGCCAGGCTCAAACAAGCGGCATCCCGCTAGGAGTAATTTATGAGCACCAAGATTGCGGACGTGATTGTCCCCGAAGTATTCAACCCCTACGTCATCGAGCGCACCACTGAGCTGGCCAAGTTCTACATGGGCGGCATTGTGTCGAGCGACGGCGAACTGGACCGCCTGGCCACTGCTGGCGGCAAACTGATCAACATGCCGTTCTGGAAGGATCTGACCGGCCTTGACGAAGTGCTGAGCGATAGCGCTTCTCTGACCCCGGCCAAGATCACCTCCGCGCAGGACGTTGCAGCCCTGCTGATGCGCGGTAAAGCCTGGTCGGTCAATGATCTGGCCAAGGCGCTTTCCGGTGATGACCCGATGGCTGCCATTGCGGATCTGGTGTCCGAGTATTGGGCGCGCCGTATGCAGGCTGTTGGTCTGGCATCGCTCAAGGGTGTGTTTGCCAAGAACGTGACCGCCAACTCTGGCGACATGATCGCTGACGTATCCGGCGCCACTGTTGCCGATGTCACTGCTGATACCAAGTTCAGCGCGGATGCCTTCGTTGACGGCCAGGCGACCTTTGGTGACGTGATCGGCGCCATCCAGGGTATCGCGGTTCACCCGACCGTGTACCACAACCTGAAGAAGATCGACGGTATCTCCTTCGAGAAGGAAAGCATGGGCGCTCTGGAGATCGAGACCTATCGCGGCCTTCGAATCATCGTTGACCGGACCATGCCGTTTACTGCTGCGGCCGGCGCTGGTGGCACTGATGCGGCTCCCAAGTACACCTCCTACCTGTTCGGTACGGGTGCGCTGGGCATGGGTCAAGGCGGGGCTCCGGTTCCGTCCGAGACTGACCGTGATTCGCTGGCCGGTGAAGACATCCTGATCACCCGGAGCCATTTCGTCATGCACCCGCGTGGCGTCAAGTTCCTGAGTGCCAGCGTTGCCGGTTCCAGCCCGACCAATGCCGAGCTCGAAGCGGCTGCAAACTGGAGCCGCGTCTACGAGCGCGGTAATGTTCGTCTGGCAGCCGTCATCACCAACGGCTAAGGTTATGGGGGCTTCGGCCCCCGTTTCCCAATGGGAGAACGACATGGGACTTGCAGCATTCAACCGCATGCGCCGCGAACAAGCAGCCAAAGCGGAGGCCGAACAGAAAACCCCTGAGCCTGCAAAGGCTGAGGAAAAGACCAAGGCCACCAAGGCCAAGGCGAAGGGATAACGACACATGACCCTGATCATCGAGGACGGCACTGGCAAGGCAGACGCAGAAAGCTATGCAACTGCCGCCGACCTGGTCGCCTACGCAGCACGCTATGGTGTGACCGTGCCGGCGACCGTGCCGGAACAGGAATCACTGCTGCTGCGCGCCGCAGTCCAGATGCAGGTCATGGGATGGAAAGGCCAGAAAGCCAGGGCTGCACAAGCTCTGGCATGGCCTCGCAGCGGGGCTCAGGTAGACGGCGAGATTCTGCCCTCGACCCTGATCCCTGCACGAATTGAATACGGCCAGATGGCGCTGGCTGCTGAAATCTACGCTGATGATCTGGATCCGCCGGAGCAGCGTACCGGTGCCGTGGTCCGTGAGCGCGTAGAAGGCGCCGTGGATGTGCAGTATGCCGAGGTAGCGAACGCCTCCGGGCGTCTGATGCATGCCGCCCCGGATAGGCCCAGCAAGGCGCAGTTTGCCAGCTACCTGGCCAAGCGCGGCCTGTTTGCAGTGAGAGCATAACGTGTCCGCCTTCTATGACCGCATGGCCTCGACCGCTCTGCGGCTGATAGACCAGTTCGGGCAGACCGTCACTCTGCGCAATCCGACCGAGGGCAGCTATGACCCAATAACCGGCACCACCACGCCGGGATTGCCTGACGATCAGCCCGCACAAGCCATTCTCAAGGATTACGCCCTGCAGCAGTCCGGTGCAAGCTACGCAGAAGGCACCGAGATTCGCCAGGGCGACAAGGAGATCACTATTACTGCCTCGGGCATCGCCAAGCCGCTGATGACGACTCAGATCATCGCTGACGGCGTTACGTGGACCATCATCAACATCAAGGAAATCAACCCGGCAGGGACTGCACTGGTTTACAAGGTGCAGGGGCGCAGATGAAGTTTTCAAAGTCCCTGCAGCGCTTTGCCGAGAAGGCCGGCGGTTCCGTCGATCAAACGGTCAGGGGCGTGACCCTGGCTCTGTTCGGCGCTGTTATCCGTGATACGCCTGTGGATCAAGGCAGGCTCAGGGGTGACTGGCAGACCACGGTAGATCAGCCAGCCACAGGCCAGTCCGGGAGAGTGGACAAAAGCGGGGCTCAGGCAATGGCCGAGGTCGTAGCTAACACCCCGGAAAAGGCTGGGCAGGTCACGATACTGACGAACAACATGCCTTACTGCGAACTGATCGAGAACGGCGGTTCACAGAAGTCACCGGAGGGCATGATGCGCAAGAACGTGGACAGGTTCGAAAGGCTGCTCGCCGCCGAGGCCAAAAAGTACAGGACGTGACGGCTACCTGCTTCGGTGCTACCGTTCCCGTCTAATCCACATGGGACGGACCCAATGAAAACGACACTGATTGCCTTGATCGCGCTGTTATTGGCCGCCTGTTCTGCCGCGCCATACCAGCGAGCGCAGATATCCGAAGACGTGACCTATAAACCATGGAAGGAGTGGGAGGCGATCGATTCTGTACGCTTTCCAGCCAAGTCATCCGGGTCGATATCCTCATGCGTTGCAGAGAGCGTGACCAGTTACGGTTCGCAGGTCATCGCCCATGCCGACAGCAACAAGGTAATCGCGCACGGCCTGACGTATTTCCCGATGACTCAACATGTCGATCATGCGCTGCGCTTCACTTTGATCGTGACCCCTGCGGAGTATGCTTTCACGCGACTGGAGCAGGGAATGAGCAGCTCTGCCATCGGCAACAACAACAGATTCTATCCGGTCGGCGCTTTCGATGGCGGCGGCGGGGCTCCAGCTATAGCGGCACTGAAACAGATTGCGAATGATATCGACCGGTGCCGAAGCCGGTAAACACAGAATCAACCAGAGCCCGCTTACCGCGGGCTTTTTTATGAGGCGCTTATGTCTGAATCAAAAATCCACAGCGCCCTGGTATCGGCCTATCTCGCGTCAGGCGTAATGCCGGCCGAGCGGACCTCGTTTGAAGGTCGCAATTACAACCCGCCCGAGGGCCAAAGCTGGGCGAAGCTGTCTGGCCTGCCGACTGGCCGCGAGCCGCTGACGATTGCCCAGGGAACACAGGAGTGGTCTGGCATATTCCAGATCGACCTGTTTCATCCCCGCGGCACCGGTCACGCTGCCTTGCTGTCGGAGTCCGACACTCTGCTGGCTTACTTCGGCCCGCACAGCAAGCATGAATATCAGGGACAGGTAGTTCAGGTGCGCCGATCAGAGCGTTCTGCTATCCGGCCTGACGAGATATGGCAAATGGTGAGCATCAGCGTCTATTGCCGATCGCTCTACTGATCCGAGTTCAACGAACAGCCCCTTCGAGGGGCTTTTTTTATGCCCGCCATTTATGGCAACCCTACCCTTGAAGGAGTAACACTATGTCCGGAATCACTTTTGCCGGTACTTCCATTGGCATTTCCGCCGCCCTCCCTGCCACCTACGACGCCGCCGGTTTTGGAGCGCTCACCTTTACCGACATCGGTGAAATCTCTAGCGCCCCAGGCTCTGGCGGTAAAACCTTCGAGGACGTGACTTATACCGTCCTGTCTAAGCGGGCCACTATCCATCTGAAAGGCACGTCTGATCAGGCCGAAGAAACCATGGAGATTGTGGTTGATCGCGATGACCCAGGCCAAGTACTGCTTGCCGAGGCCCTGGATTCGGACAACGAGTACTCGTTCGAAGTCACCTACAACAACGGCGAGATCGACTACTTCCAGGCGCTGGTCATGGGTAATGCCGGCGCCGGCGGTGACTCCAACACTGTGCGTATGCGCACCGTGACCTTCCGCCGTAATTACCAAGACGTGGTGACCGCGTAATGGATATCACGGGCCTCGTCACGCATGAGTCTGCGGAGTGCGTGATTCGCCACCCGCAGACCAACAAGCCGACCGATATCAAAATCAAGCTCTACGGCCTGGACAGTAAGCGATTCCGTGAAGTGTCCAAGCTCAACGCTCAGACCAAGCTGCAAGAGAAGGCGCATGGCGCGGAGACCGAGGATGGTCCAGAGACAGATGCGGCGTTCTTCGCCGATCTGACCGTGGGTTGGGAAGGCGTGGAGATGGACGGCAAAGCCCTGCCGTTCACCCGTGAAAACGCCATCAAGGTCTACACGCTGTCGAGCCCCATCCGTACCCAGGTAAATCAGTTCATTCTCCGGACGGCCAATTTTTTGCCCAAGCCCTGACCGCTGCGCAGCTTCATGCGCGGCAGTTGGGGTGGCTGCACAGCAAGGCCGGCAAAGCAACGAGAAGCCGGGGAGTGGAGCTTGGCAAGGACGCCAGGTTACCGCCCGCCGGGGATGCTCAATATCTGCTGCAGATGGTCGATGAGATTGGCTATGGCGTTGTCGAGTGGGGGCAGATCCATGCATGGGCCAGCATGACCGGCACCACGCTGACACCCTGGGAGGCAAACGCTATCCGCAATATCAATCTGGCCTACCTGTCGGCCCTCAATGAATACGAAGGCAAGGACGTTCCGCCGCCATGGCATGACGGCAAGATCGACCGCGCCAAAGTAGAAGACTCAGTTCGCAAAGCTCTAAGGGGGCGCAGTCGTGGAAATCGCTAGTCTGATCATCAAGGCTGACAGCACCCAGGTAGGAAGTGCGGGCGAGGCCCTGGACAGCCTTTCAAGAAAAGGCGCCAAGGCCGAGAAGAGCACCGACAATCTCACGCGATCAACCAAGCAGGCTAGCGCGGCTTACGGACTGCTCAAGCGCGCCGCAATCGCTGCAACGGCCTACATCGGGGCTCGTGAGATTCTGCGCGCATCCGAGGCATGGACCACCCTGAACAACCGGCTCCGGCTGGTGACAGATGGCGCCGAAGAGTTCATTGCGGCGCAGGAGGGCATCTTTGCTGTTGCCCAGGAAACCCGGCAGCCACTCACTGCTACTGCCGAGCTATACCAGCGGATCGCTCAGAATCAGGACGAGCTAAACCTGTCTGGCAAGGAAATGATCGGCATCACCAAGACGATCAGTCAGGCGATGGTGGTCTCGGGCACGTCCACTCAGGGCGCACAAGCAGCAATGGTGCAGCTGGGTCAGGCCTTTGCTTCCGGCACGCTGCGCGGTGAAGAGCTGAACGCAATACTCGAGCAGGCCCCGGCGCTGTCCATGGCCATTGCCCGCGGTATGGGCGTGACCGTTGGGCAGCTTCGAGAGCTGGGCAAGGAAGGCCAGCTGACAGCCGAGGCGGTAATTCAGGCCTTGCAGGATCAGGGCGACGAGCTGCAGGCGCAGTTCGACACCATGACGCCGACGATTAGCCAGGCGATGACTACGGTCGATAACGCTTTCACGCAGCTGATCGGCAAGATGGACGAAGCATCCGGCGCTTCTGGCGGACTAGCAGAAAAGCTTATGGATGTGGCTGACCTTCTGCAAGACCCGGAGACAGTCAAGGGGCTGGCCGAAATCGCCAAGGGTGTCGCCAACCTCACAGGCTGGTTCATCCAGGGGGCTAGCGCTGCGGCCGACTTTGCCCGCTGGACCGGGGAGGCTTTGGCCGCCTCCGTCAACGGCGCCGCACTTGATGACATTGTTCGGGTTGAGGATGAAATAGAAGAGCTGACGGGCAAGATTCAGCGCTTCAACCAGGCGCAGGAAAGTCTGCCAGCGTTCGGTAAGTGGCTGGACGATGTAACCGGCGCGGGTGACGCCAATGCAGAGCGGATAGCCACATGGACGGCACGTCTGGAGCAGCTGAAAACGGCCCGCGATGCGTTCTACAATGCGCCACCGACATCAAGCGCACCGGTTCTTGAGTCAGGCCCTTCCTCGCCGCCCGGCACGCCTCCAAGAAATACTCCGCCGGTGCGGCCACCATCTACTGGTGGCGGCGCTGACGAGGCCGAGCGCTTGACAGCAGCCATCCAACGCCAGGTTGACGCGCTTTCGCTTGAAGCGCAAACGCTAGAGATGAGCCGCGCCGAGTCCACCCTCTACAAGCTGGCATTGGAAGGCGCAAGCGCTGCCCAGCTAGCCGCTGCTGAATCATCTTTGCAAGCGATAGACCTGCATGAACGGGGGGCGGAGGCGCTGAAGCGCAGGACCGAAGCAGGGACCGCTGCGGAAGAAAGCATTCGCAGCCTGATCACAACCGGCAACGCCGAGATTGATGCTTTACAGGAGCAGTACGACCAGAAGCAGGCGATCTTTGCCGAGGCCCTGGCGACCGAGTACTTCACCAAGCAGCAGCACGAAGAGGCGATGCTTGCGCTGGAAGAGGCTACTTCGGCCCGCAGGCAAGAAATCATCGCGCAGGAAGCAGCCCGCCGTCAGGAAGACGCACTTTCGACCATGGCAAGTATCACCACAATCACCTCCAATCAGATCAACCAGATGCGCGGGCTGTTCGACGAAGCGTCAGGCATGGGCAAAGCCTTTTTCCTGCTATCCCAAGGCCTGGCTGCAGCAAACGCGGTAATCGGCGGCTTCCAGGCGGCAATGGCGATCAGGGTGGCTTATGCGCAGATGGCTGCAATGTCCGGCCCTGCGGCGCCGGCAGTATTGGCTGCGGGCGAGGTACACGCCGGCACGGCTCAGGTTATGGGCTTCGCAACCGCCGGCATGATCGCAGCACAGACGGTGGCGTCCTTTGAGGGTGGCGGCTTTACCGGCTTCGGGCCTCGCTCTGGCGGTATGGATGGCAAGGGTGGGTTCATGGCCATGGTTCACCCGAACGAGACCGTGATTGATCACACCCGCGGCGCGCCCGGCATATCATCCGGCAGCATCACCAATAACTTCGTTCTGAACGGGCCGGTCACTGATCGCACGCAGACCCAGATCGCCGCCAAAGCCTCCCAATCACAACGCATAGCACAGTCGAGGTTCGGCAAATGAGCTTCATTGAAGAGCGCCTGCTGGACGAACTGTCGTATGGTTTTTCGGGCGGGCCTACCTACTCGACTCGCCGCAAGGCTTTGAAGTCCGGCATCGAGCGCAGAAACGTTAATCGCTCCAGGCCTCTGCACCGGTTCAAAGGGTCTTTCGATAACCGTGATTCGGTCGTGGTCGAGACTCTGCTATCTGCTTTCCATGCTACCGCCGGCACGGCCTACGGCTTCCGGTTCAAGAACCACTTGGACTTTGAAGCTGAATTGCAGGCCCTGGGCGAAGCAACAGGCGTGTCGCAGCAGATCCAGCTGGTCAAGCACTACTCCTTCGGCAATCAGGCGCGCGCGGTACCCATCCGCAAGCCGAACGCTGACGTGGTGGTGGTTAACCATGTCGGAACTGTCGTTGCCGCCATCGTTGATACCACGACCGGCATCATCACCCTGACCGGCACCCCAGGAGACGAACTGTTCTGGAGCGGCACGTTCGATCTGCCGGTGGTCTTCGACAATGACGAGTTCGCGGCAACCATCGAGACATTCAACGCGACCAGCGTGGATATCCAGCTGGCAGAGGATCTTTCGGCATGAGCCGCAAAATCCCCCCAGCCCTGCTAGCGCACCTACAGCAGTCCGTCACCACGACTTGTCGCCTGCTGCGCATCACCCTCAAGGATGGCCGCGAGTTCGGTATGACCACGTTGGACCGGGATGTTGAATACCTGGGCGTCACCTATAGCGCGATCAACGGCTTCGACCCGTCGATCATTGCCACGGACACCGGGCTATCGGTCGATAACTCAGAGGGCTATGCACTGCTGTCTGCTGACGTGCCAGGCATCACTGTTGAGATGGTCGCAGCGGGCGAACTGGACGACGCTCAGTGGCAGATGATGCTGGTCAATTGGGCCGATCTGTCCATGGGCCACATGATCATTGATGCCGGCGACGTGGGCGAGGTGAATACCGAAGACGGTCAGGTGTTCATGCCTGAGCTGTTGAGCTATGCGATGCGCCTTCGTCAGCCGATCGGACACTTCTGGTCACGCACCTGCCGGGCCACGTTCGGTAGCGACGCGAACAGCCAGACCGGGTGCGGCGTTGATACCGCGCTGCTCTGGCAGACCGCCACCGTCACCGGTGTATCAGATGAGCCGTTTCGCGTGTTCGCCGATTCCGCCCTGGCGCTGGACCCTGTGCCAAACACCGCCCGGGTCCAGTGGCTGACCGGGCCCAATGCAGGGCAGCGTCTGTATCAGGTTGAAGGCTACGGCCCGTTGACGGGCACCGTAGCCCTGGTGGAGCCGACCCCGTTTCAGATTGAAGCGGGGCATCAGTTTCGCATTCGCCCGGACTGTGACAAAACCCCGGCGAACTGTGCGCTTTATGAGAACTTCCTGAACTACAAAGGCGAGCCGCTGATTCCGGTAGGCGAGGGCACGGCTGTGCTTTCTCCGCAGGCCAGTATCGCGGGCGGCTTCCAGGGCAGTGAGGTGGTCGAATGACGCGCGCTCAGTTGTGCGTGGCCGAGGCCCGTAGCTGGCTGGGCACGAAATGGCGGCACCGCGGGCGTACTCGCTTCGGTATCGACTGCATCGGCCTGATCGTTCATGCCGTGGCCGCTGGTGGCATCCAGATGCGTGATCGCCGGGACTATGGTCGCGAGCCGTGGAAGGACGGACTGCAGCGCGAACTGCAAGAGCACTTCGGCGACCCGGTGGTCGATATGCAGCCCGGTGACGTGCTGCTGATGAAGTGGCACAACCAAGACGGACCGGCTCATGTCGGCATCGTCGGGGATTACTGTCACGGCGGGCTGTCACTTATCCATTCCTACTCCCTGACCGCTGTCTGCGAACACCGCATGAATGACGAGTGGCTGGCCCGGATTGTTGGAGTGTATCGCCCATGGCAGTGATAGCGGTTGCAGCGGTATCCGTTGTCGGCATGGCGATCTATTCGCTGACGCGCACGATGGAAGTGCCGGGCCAGAAGCTGGGCGACATTGCCCAGCAGACGGCCAAGGAAGGCGAGCCCCGGCAGATCGTGTTCGGACTGGTGCGCCCTATCGGCGGAAACATAGTTGCCGTTCAGGAACCGCCCAGGGTCGAGCGCCGCAAGCAGAAGTCAGGCGGCAAGGGTGGCGGTGGCGGTAGTTCGCAAACAGTCGAGATACCCCGCCGCACCTATGCAGTCGGCATCTGTGAAGGCCCGGTGACTGGTATTCGTAGAGCTTGGCGCAACAACAAGCTGGTCTATGACGGGCGCGGCACTGAGTGGGGTGCGAAGAACAACGGCACCTTTCTGCAGCGCTTCACGTTCTACCTGGGCGGCTGGGATCAGATGCCCGATCCGTCGCTTGAGGCTGTCTTCGGCGCCGGTGAAGTTCCGGCGATGCGCGGCACCTGCTATATGGTCGCACGCGACGAGGATCTGCAGGACACGGGCGGGGCAGTACCTCAGTGGATTTTTGAGGTCGAGCGGGCTTATGGGTATGGGCTGACGAGTAGGCCTTATCCACTGGAGGCGTTCGAGACAGCAGAGTCCGGCGCGTCTATCGCTCAGGCAAGGAAAAACAAGCAGCCAGAAGACATAGACGAGTGCCAAGGTTCGGCCATCGTCTCGCTCGTCAATAAAACACGGGTTGCGCGGTATTCGCAGATAGATTCAGGGCCAGACAGCACCGAATCCTCGGCAACTGTACCCGAGATAGTCAAGACCAGAGTTGCCAGATATTCGACCTATTACGGCATGCCTGAAAACTCCAGATCAGGGGCATCGGTGACCTACATCGAAAAAACGCGCGCAGCTGGCTACCTGACATATCGAATCCCGGCAGAGCCTGCAGAATCCACTGCGACAGTAGCGGCCATCACTAAATCGAGGGTGTGAGCATGAGCGTTAAACTTGATTCAAAAATTGCCGGCCGGTTTCGCCTGACAACTCATGGCGGTCAAAGGGGCGAGATAGATCACGGATGGATCGATAACTTGATCCTAGACCAGGGGATCGCTTTTCTTCTGAACAATGGTGATTACGCGGTTGAGTCATACGGTTTTCTTCGGGTCGGCTCGGGCAGTTCGGCGCCGCTGGTGACACAGGCGTCCCTAGATTCAGTGGTAGCTGTTGCCCCGGTCAAAGGAACAAAGACCGTTGGGTATAATCCTACCGGGGGCTACCAGTGGACACGATTCGTCTATCAGTTTGGGCAGGGAGTGGCACAAGGGAATCTTTCCGAGATTGGGTCAGGATGGGGAGCTGGCGCTACACAGCTTTTTTCGAGAGCGCTTATCGTTGACGGGTCAGGCAACCCTACAACTATAACCGTCCTCGCTGATGAGTACCTGACGGTCACCTATGAGCTGAGACGGTGGTGGATGCCTGCGAATGATGAGGTCATTGCGTATGACGATGACGGTACGCCTGCATCAACAACTGTAATCTCCAATAAGACGCCCACAGACGCAGAGCTGGGCAATGGCGCGCCGTGGTTCGCCTATGTTGATTTCGGCGTACCGACCTCTTACGACAGGTCAACCGCAAGCCAGGGATACATCACTGCAACCCTGAGCTGGGGTACTGATAGCGGGAATCCTCAAATATCTGGACTTAACACCACGGCTAACGCAACCAACGCCAGTCGAGTATTTGTTCCGCGCGGGAATGTGTTCACATTTAATCCGCCGATACCGAAAACCAACGAGTTTTCGGTGCAGATGGATGTCGTGCTTTCACTGTCAAGGTACGCGCCGTAATGATGCCCGATAACGCGCTCAGCACAACGCCCGTCAATGCCGCATTCAGCGGCGCCAGGGCCTTGGCCGTCACAGGGCTGATCGACTACGAAGACGGCGGCATTGCCATCCAAGATCCGTCGCAAGGCAGCCAGTACCAGCGGTGGCGCGGCCGGCTGCTGGGTGAGGACATTATTCTCGATGCCCCCGAGGTAGAGCCCTTCGCGGTCTACTCGGGCGAGGGCATCACGGAATTCTCGTTCACGTTCGACCAGAACATGCGGCCCGCCGTGGCGTTTGTGCAAGACGGGGTCGCTAAGCTCTGGTGGTTCGACTCCGTACCGGGGCAGCAGGTCATCACCGAATACCCTGGAGCCGTGACGCCTCGGGTAATCCTGGACGACAAGCGATTCACGCAGACCAGCAACAGCGACGTGATCCTGGGATATGTCCGCGACGGTGCATTGTATTACCGCCAGCAGCGGGACCGGTTCGGCATTGAGCGCCTGCTCGACGTTGGCCCGCATGTCGGACTCGTCAAGATCGGCTTCAACGTGCAGCTACGGCTTCAATACCTGATGGAGATTGACCGATGAGCATATGGGACGGGCTAGCGGCAGAGTTCGGTGGCAGCTTTAACAAGCCCGGCTTGTCCTATACGCCCCTACCGGCAAGTTGGCCGGTGGCCGAGGTGGTTGCCGAGATCTGCCTCCGCGCCGGCCTGCCGTTTGATCGCATCAATATTCAGGGTCTGGAAGGGTCGGTGGATGGCCTGCCGGTATCGCCCGCTGATGCCGCGTTCACAGCCATCGAATCGCTGGCCCAGATATACCTGTTCGATGCCTCGAACTCCGACGGCCAGATACATTTTGTGCCGCGTGGTGGTGACGTGGTTGCCAATCTTACCCTTGATGACCTGATAGATGACGGCAAGGAAGGCCGCAAGCTCAAGCGCAAGGACTCGATCACGGTTCCGCGTGTGCTGCACCTTGAGTATTACGATATCGACGGCGGTCTATCGGCGGACAAGCAGACCAGTGACCGCAGTCTGGACAATCGATCAACCGCAGAAACCAAGGTGCAGACCAAGGTCATCATGCGGGCAGACGATGCCAAGCGCAGCGCGGTAATCAATCACAAGATTGGCATTGAAGAGCAGCGTGGGGATTGGGAGTTCAGCTTGCCCGATTCCTGGGTCTGGCTGACCGATGGTGACATTATCACCCTGGAAGGCGAGCGGCTTCGCATTGTCGAGACGGAGATTGACGAGGGCCAGCAGAACTACAAGGCCCGGTACGACCGGCGCAGCGCCTACCAGTCCGCCATCCAGGGCGTTCCGGTACAGAAGCCCATCGACCCGCCATCGCTCATTGTTGGCGAGACCATCCTGCATTTCATCGACAGCCACATCATCCGCGATGCAGACGACCGGCTGGGCTATTACGTTGCGGTCGGCAGGGCCTCGGACAACTGGAGCGGCGCGCTGGTGGAGCTATCCACGGACGGCGGGCAGAACTACATAGATTCGGTTGATGTGCAGGTCGAGGCGACCATAGGCGAGCTTGTGGACCCGCTGCCTGCGCATTCTGTTTATTACCCGGACACGACGAACACGGCGCGCATTCGCTTAGTGCTTGATGACGAACTGGAATCAGCCGCCCTGGCCGACATGATGAACCGGGCGAACCTGGCCATCGTCGGTAATGAGTTGGTCAACCTGGGAGCCGTGGAAGAAGTCGAGCCGCAGGTCTGGGAAGCATCCAGTTGGCTGCGCGGCCGCAAAGGCTCGTCACCGGCAGCCCATCCAGCCGGTACCCGCGTCATTCTCATGCAGCGTCAGTTCATGTTCTTCATCGATGCTGAGCTTTTCGAGCTGGGGCGCGAACTGACATTCCGCGTCACGTCCTTCGGCTCTGACCAGTCGCACGTCGAGACCGCAACCTTCACCGGGCAGAGCCAGACAGAGCGGCAGCCTGGGTATCTGCGAGCGACTCGCTCCGGCGGCAATCTCACGATCACATGGCAGGGCGCCGGCAGGCTCGGCGGCAGCACTCAGGTCGGCATGGGCCAGCACTTCGACGGATATCAGGTCACGATAGGAGGCACAGTGCACAAGACTCAGAACCAATATCTCATCATTGCAGAACCGGCAGCGAACACGCTTGTGCAGGTCCAGCAGCTTAACAAATTGACCGGCGCAGGCCCGTCAGCCGAGGTGACAGCATGAGCACTACACCAGTTTGGGCTATACCTTATGTGCCCGAAAACACGAATGATCCCGCGGCAGGGCTCAATCTCGCGCTACTCCAGATCGACGAATCGATCAGCCAGACGGTGGTTGATCACGTTGCCGAGCCTGACCCGCATCCGCAGTACGCAACACCAGCAGAAGCCGCGGCAGCTGCCCCCGTGCAAACAGTGCAGGGCCGCACGGGTGCGGTGACGGTCACCAAGTCCGACCTGGCTCTGGATAACGTCGATAACACTAGTGACGCGAACAAGCCCTTGAGCGATGCCGCTACTACCGCGCTTGCGCTCAAACTCAATACTGCGCTCAAGGGCGCCGCCAACGGCCTGGCCGAGTTGGACAATGACGGCAAGGTGCCGCTGTCGCAGACCAGTGATGCCGTGTTGGGCCAGCTGAGCTATCAAGGACTATGGAACGCCAACACCAACACCCCGACCCTGCCGGCAACGCCAGCCCAGAAAGGCGATTACTACATTGCCAGCGTGGCCGGCACCCAGTTTGGTCTTGAGTTCGATGTAGGCGACTGGCTGGTATCCGATGGCGCCGCATGGGGCAAAGTCGACAACACAGATGCCGTGGCTTCGGTCAACGGCAAGAAGGGCGTGGTCACGATCACCAAGGCCGATGTGGGTCTGGGCAATGCCGACAACACGTCCGACCTGAACAAGCCGGTAAGCACCGCGCAGCAAGCCGCGCTGAATCTCAAGGTCAACACCGACGATGCCCGCCTATCCGACGCCCGCGAATGGACAGCAACCGAAGTATCGCAAGTCGAGGCCGAGGCAGGCACCGCCACCACGGCGCGCAAGTGGACAGCGCTGCGAGCGCGGCAGGCTGTTGTGGCTTGGTGGAATAGCATCAGCTCGGCATGGGGGCGAGGCTTTGTTGCGAGTGCGGATGCTGCTGCTGGGCGGAGTGCGTTGGGGCTTGGGACGTTTGCTACGGCGAACTATGCGGCCGCGCCTTTCATAAACTTGATGCCGGACAGTGGGCGGTTTGCAGGGCGCATGAACCCGCTCTTGCGTCCGGCATCTGGCGCCTTTGCAGCTAGTCCTTTTTTCACTGCATACAACGGAGCGATAACGAGCAATGCTGGAAAATTCATACATGACAACACGACCAATGGCGGAATTCAAGGCGAGCTAACAGAGCCTGTGGTTGCATTGCTTTCAGCTCTTGGTCGGGTAACTGAGGCAGAAAAACGCTATGGCGTTGAATTTTATGTGGCGACTATTACGGCCGGAGCTTCCGCGACGATACCTAATGTAGGCGCAGATGGGGTCACGCGCTTCCTGGCGACTATTAACGACAACAAGGCTATATTTGGAGCGAACAATACTACAACGTCTGTTTTCTGGATAAGGGTTACGGCAGGATCAGTCCACCTTCTGCGCGAGTTTTATTTAGACGGTGTTCTGAGCCCGGCCGGGACTTCAATTCCGTCCGGCTATCACCACATCCGCTGCGTTCGCGGCGTAGTTGTCGGTTACGAGACGGCTTTCCCGCATATCTACGCAAGCTCAGACGCTGTAATCAATATAGCCCTACCGGCATTTTTTCCTGGCTTGGTTGACGTGGGCCTCCACAAAGCCCCGCTCCCCACAATCAACGAGTTGAGCGCCTGATATGAAAATACTTATTGACGGTGAATTTTTCGCAGAATGGAAAGGATCGTTGGAAGAGCTGGCCGAGTTCCTGCGCCAACAGGGCGACGATATAGATATTGCTCGCTTGAGCTACGATACTGCCGACCTAGCCGCCAGCCTGATCCCCAAAAACAACGCTGCATTCGAGCAAGCCATGTTGGCCCTGACCGCCGACTACCCGCCCAGCGAGATCAGCAGCTGGGAACGGCAGAGGGCTGAGGCGCTTGGATGGCAGGCGGACAATACCGCACCAACACCATGGATCGATGTTGCCGCCCAGGTGCGCGGCGTGCCGAGAGCGGAGTATCTGCAACGCACAGCCGCAAAGGTGGCGCTGTTCGCCCAGGCCAGCGCGTTTCTGGTGGGGCGCAGGCAGGCTATCGACGACGCAATTCGGCAGGCCACTACCTCGGCAGAGCTGGAGGCTATCGTGATCGACTACACGCTACCGGGTGACGCATGAGGGTGCAGCTTGCCCTGCGCAAGAATGACGGCCGCCTGTCTGCGCGCTTGATCCAATGGTGGACTGCTTCGCCTTATAGTCACTGCGAATTAGTAGTGGATGGCTGGTGCTACTCCAGCTCAGTCATGGACAAGGGCGTGCGGATAAAGCAAATAGACCTGGACCCGGCGAAGTGGGATCTAATCGATCTGCCCTGGGCGTCAGCGCTGGACGCGCGGCGGTACTTCACGCAAACGGATCACTACCGGTACGGCTGGCCGTCGCTGATCACCTCGCAGCTGTTCAACCTCAATCGGCCGGTGAAGGGTGCGGAGTTCTGTTCGGAGTGGTGTGCGAAGGCGGTGAGGTTGCCGAATGCTTCGAGCTATAGCCCGGCATCGCTGGGGGAGTTGTGCCGCTGGCTGCTTAAAACCGGTACTGCTTAACCCGGCCACTTAAAAGGAAAAACCGGCCATGAAACCCGCAGGGGAATAGTAGCGCAAGGGAATGCGCGGGGGAGTGATGGTGTTCTCAGTTTGGCCAGAACGGCCGGGCGGGATGCGCAAAACTACCGCGCAAGTCATTGATTTGCAAAGTGGCGAAACGCTCGAATTGCAGGAAAAAGGCCGCTCTGAAAAGGGCGGTTTTCTTTGTAGATCATTGGCTTAGCTGTGCAGTGCCGCCTGCATGGGGTGCAAGGGGTCGAGTGTTCGAATCACTCCGTCCCGA